>Ga0209699_100114_pt1 | contig 95407 bp, 89 predicted proteins | sample SynthPrep_1_END__FD_187204 | JGI IMG/M metagenome (GOLD analysis project Ga0209699, IMG submission 187204) | Synthetic microbial communities from Ohio, USA - SynthPrep_1_END_DS7_MetaG (SPAdes) (version 2) | ecosystem: Engineered > Bioreactor > Aerobic > Activated sludge | place: USA: Ohio...
GCCACCGAACTTGTTCGACAGAACGGTCGTGATAGCGGCCGTCAACGTCGTTTTGCCGTGGTCAACGTGACCAATCGTACCCACGTTCACGTGCGGCTTGGTACGTTCAAACTTGCCTTTTGCCATGGCTGACTCCTGACCTGGATTGCGCTTCAGACTGAAGAAAAGAACTTCGAAATTTGTGGTGCCCATGGCGCGGATCGAACGCGCGACCTCTCCCTTACCAAGGGAGTGCTCTACCACTGAGCCACATGGGCATTTAAAAATCTTGGAGCGGGTGAAGGGAATCGAACCCTCGTCGTAAGCTTGGAAGGCTTCTGCTCTACCATTGAGCTACACCCGCGGCATACCCTTTCACCTTCTCTTTCCCAAACCCTTTTCAATCTAAAGCCCTGGAAAACCTTGCAGCCTTCTTTGCGAAGGTCGTTCGGCTTTCCGAGCCTTACATTTTAAATCCAGGCCAACCGCGCCTGGATTTAGGTATGGGTCTCTGGTGGAGGAGGTTGGATTCGAACCAACGTAGGCGCAAGGCCAACAGATTTACAGTCTGCCCCCTTTAACCACTCGGGCACTCCTCCAGCGGAGAATTCGAGATTATGAACACTTTCAAATCCGCTGTCAAACGCTTCGGACGAAATATTCAAAATTCTTCTTCAACCACCGCTGCGTTTCCGCGCAGAGGGGGCGAAGCTTACAGGTTTCCGCGGATTGCTGCACGAAAAAGATCGGCGTACTGCTCCGACGTGTAGTTGACGGGGTTGGTGCCCGCCGACGGGTCCTCCGCCGCCATGCGCCCTACCCGCTCCGCCTGGGCCTCGTCGATACCAATTTCCGCCAGGGTGTGCGGGATGCCCAGCGTCTCGCGCAGGCTCAGCACCCAATCCAGCACCGCTGCCGGGCCGGAATCCGGCAAGTCCAGGTAGCGCGCCAGCGCTTGCAGGCGCGGCGCCACCGCGTGCTGATTGGCTTTCAGCACGTACGGCATGAGGATGGCGTTGAGCATGCCGTGGTGCGCGTCGTACAGCGCGCCCAACGGGTGCGCCAGCGCATGCATGGCGCCCAGTCCGCGTTGGAACGCCGTCGCGCCCATGCTGGAAGCCACCAGCATCTGCAGCCGGGCCTGCAGATCGCCGCCATTGGCTACCGCCTGCGGTAAGTATTCCTTTATCAGGCGCATGCCCTCGATCGCAATGCCCGCCGCCATGGGATGAAAGAACGGCGAACAGTAGGCCTCCAGGTTGTGCGACAGCGCGTCCATGCCCGTCGCCGCCGTGATCTTCGGTGGCAGGCCAACCGTCAGCTCGGGGTCCAGAATGACGACTGAGGGCAGCATGCGCGCATGAAAGATGATGCGCTTCACTTCAGCCGCCTCATCGGTGATGACGGAGGCGCGCCCGACTTCCGAACCCGTGCCTGCGGTGGTCGGCACGGCCACCACCGGCGCCATGCCTGCCACATCGACGCGCAGGTAGTTGTCGCCGATGTCCTCGAAATCCCACAGGGGCCGCGTCTGTCCCGCCATCAACGCGATGGCTTTGGCGGCATCCAGCGCGGAACCGCCGCCGAATGCGATCACGCCGTCGTGGCCGCCTTGCTTGTATGCGCGTACGCCGTCGTCGACGTTGCGGCCGGTGGGGTTGCCTTTGATTTCGTGGAACAGGCCGCATGCCAGGCCGGCGTCACGGCAGGCTTGGATGGCGCCCGCCACCATGGGCAAGGCGGCCAGTCCGGGGTCCGTCACGAGCAACGGGCGCTTCATGCCGAGTCCGCGGCACAGTTCGGGCAGCTCCTTGATGCGGCCGGGGCCGGCCTTGATGGCAGTGGGGTAGTTCCAATTAACGCTGGGCACGGTCATGTTCGCTTCCTGAAGGCGTCGCGTCAGACGCTGCGCAGATGAAAGGATTTGGCTTGCGTGAGCTGTTCGTAGCCGACCACTGACAGGGACACGCCGCGGCCGGAATTCTTGACGCCGGTCCAGGCCAGCGCGGGATCCAGGTAGTCGCAGCGGTTCATGAAGAACGTGCCAGTTCGGACCTGCCGGCCGATATGCAGGGCCGCGTCCTGGTCTTGCGTAAAAGCCGCTGCCGTCAGGCCATACGGGCTGTCGTTCATCAGGGCTATGGCTTCTTCGTCGCTGTCGACCGCCATGATGCCCACTGCGGGTCCGAAGCATTCATCGCTCATGATGCGCATGCGATGATCGACCTGCGTCAGCAAGGCCGGCGCAACATAAGGCGAGCCTATGCTCGCTTCCTTAAAATGCGAGCTATCAATCATATTCTTGGCACCGGCGGAAACTGCTTCATCGATGATTCCGCGTATCTCGGCGGCAGCCTTCGCGCGCACGACCGGGCCCAATGTCGTTTCGGCGTGCAGCGGGTTCCCCAACACATAGCTGCGCGTCAGTTCGACGGCACGCTCGATAAATTCGTCGTACCGGACGCGCGCCACATAGATGCGCTGAATGCCGCAGCAGGACTGGCCCGAATTGAAAAATGCGCCGTCCACCAGGGTCTCGACCGCGTGTTCGATCCTGGCATCGGCCCGCACATAGGCCGGATCATTGCCGCCAAGCTCCAGGCCGGCGCCGATGAAACGCCCCGCCGCGCTCTCTTCCACGGCATGCCCGCCGCGTACGGAGCCGGTGAATGAAACGTAGCCGATCTCGGGCGCGCGGATCAGCCTGTGCACGATATCGTGGTTGGCGTGCAGATACTGGAACACGCCCTTGGGCGCCCCGGCTTCGCGGAACGCACGTTCGATGAACTCAGCGCACAAGGGCGTCTGGTCGGAATGCTTGAGAATGACGGTATTGCCCGCCATCAGCGCGGGGACGATGCTGTTCACCGCCGTCAACAGCGGGTAGTTCCAGGGCGCTATCGTCAGCGCGACGCCTATCGGCTCGCGGCTGATGAAACGCGTGAAACCGGTTTGCTCCGGTACCTGAATGGGCGCCAGCGCCTGGCCAGCGATGGCGATCATGTGGCGCGCGCGCGCCTCGAAGCCTGCCACCTCTCCCGGCGTGTAGCGCAACGGCCGCCCCATCTGGATGGTGATGGCGTGCGCAATCTCTTCCTTCGCGGCGACGAAGCGGTCGACGGCCGTAGACACGATGCGCCCCCGCGCCTCCACGCCCAGCGCCTGCCACGCGGCTTGCGCGGCCTGGGCATCGGCAAGCGCCTGCGCGATCCGCGCCTCGCTGGCATAGGGACGGCGCACGACCTCGCGCCCGTCGATGGGACTGATGGTGATGAGTTCCTGGGTCATGTCTGCCCTGCGCAAGCGGTTGGGTTTGGATTCAGATGATTTCGAAGTAGCGCGCCAGTTCCCAATCGGTCACGTGGCGCCGGAACTGCCGCTCTTCCCATTCGCGCGTGGCCGCGTAGTGTTCGACGAAGGCGTCGCCGAACAGATGGCGCGCGGCCTCGGACTCGCGCAGGCGCTGCGCGGATTCCCATAGCGTGGTGGGCAGGCGCAGATGCGCTGGAAACTTCTGCGTATAGGCATTGCCCTGCACCATCGGCTCGGGTTCGAGCCCCTGCTCGATGCCATACAGGCCCGAAGCCAGGGCGGCGGACAAGGCCAGATAGGGGTTGGCGTCAGCCGACCCGATGCGCACCTCGACGCGCTGCGATTTGTCGCTGCCCGGGATCAACCGCAACGCGGTGGTGCGGTTCTCCATGCCCCACGTGGCGTCCAACGGCGCCCAGTATCCGGGCACCAGACGTGAGTAGCTGTTGATGGTCTGCGCATACATGGCCATGAATTCCGGGAGGTAGCGCTGGACGCCGGCCATGAAGGAAGTTTGCGTCGCGCTCATGCCGTGCGGCCGGGATTCGTCGTAGAAGGCGGAGCGGTTGGTTTTCCGGTCGCGCAGCGACAGATGGATGTGGCCGCTCTGGCCGGGATGATCATGCGACCACTTCGCCATGAAGGTCGCCATCAGCCCGTTCTGCTGCGCCAGGGCCTTGGTGAAGGTCTTGAAGAGGAAGGCCTTGTCGCCCGCGGCCGCGGCCAGGTCCACCGCCAGGGCGGCTTCCAGCACGCCCGGTCCGGTCTCGGTGTGCAGGCCCTCGATGGGCATGTCCATGCGTTCGCACATGTCCAGCAGCTTGCGGTAGAAGTCGCCTTCGACGGTGCTGCGCAGAACGGAGTAGCCAAAATTTCCCGGGGTCCAGTTCTCCATGTTGCGGTAGTTCTTCGCGCGCACCGAGTGCGGCGTTTCACGGAACATGAAGAATTCATACTCGAGCGCGGCGTAGACGTCGTAGCCCATGTCCGCGGCGCGGTCCAGGGTCCGGTGCAGCAGCCGCCGCGGACAGATGGCGCCGGCGTCGCCCTCGAATTCCGCCAGGAACAGCAGCATGTCTTCGCCGCCCGGCCCCTGCTCCAGCGGCAGCCGGCGGCCGCTTTGCGGAATGATCCTGAGCTTGGCGTCGGGATAGGCCGTATGCCAACCCGTGTACTTGGTGTTGTCGTAGAGCTGATCGTCCAGATCCCAGCCGAACACCACGTCGCAAAACGCCAGTCCCGAGCGCAGCGCGCCCAGGAATTTGTCGCGCCGCAAGTATTTGCCCAGCATGACGCCATCGACGTCGGACAAACCTACCTTGATGTGCGAGAGCTGGCTGGCTTGCACCAGCCGCTCCGCGTCTTCCACCGTTGCTACCCCTAGTGCATGCATGCTTATTCACCTTGTGGCTGAAGCGTTGCGTTGACCTGCGGGCGGGCGGCGCGGCGTTCAGGTCATGGCCGCCCCCAGCACCCGCATCGCCTGGCGATGCAGCTGCGGCGTGGCGGCCGCGACGACGCGGCCCTGCGATTCGAGACTGAGCGGCTGCCCCGACCAATCGGTAATGACGCCGCCAGCCCCTTCAATCACGGGCATCAGCGCCAGATAGTCATACGGTTGCAGGCCGGACTCGACCACCAGGTCGACATGTCCGCTGGCCAGAAGGCCATAGCTATAGCAATCGCCGCCGTAGCGGCGCATGCGCGCGGCCTGCGTCAGCGCCTCGAAGGCGGCCAGTTCCGCGCCGGCAAAGATGTCGGGCGAGGTGGCGTACAGAATGGCCTGGCGCAATTCGGCGCAGGCGCTGGTCCGGCAGGCAGCGCCATTCAACTGCGCGGATGCGCCGGCAGCGCCAACCCAGCGCTCGTCCAGCATGGGGATGTCGATCACGCCGAGCACGGGTTTGCCTTGGTGCAGCAGCGCCAGCAGCGTGCCCCACAGCGGGTTGCCGGAAATGAAGGCGCGCGTGCCGTCGATGGGGTCCAACGACCACACGAATTCGGCTTCGGCATGCGAGGCGCCGAACTCTTCACCAAAGATGCCATGGTCGGGATAGTGCTGGGCAATCGCTACGCGCAAGGCGGTCTCGACTTCTCTGTCCGCCTGCGTGACCGGGCTTTCGTCGGCCTTGGTGTCGATGTCCAGTGGATGCCGGAACCACTTGCGCGACAAGGGACGCACACGGTCCGCCAGCGTCTGGGCGAACGAGGAGTACGCGGCCAGCTGCTGCGTGGATAACGGCGGTGAAGTTTGCATCGATGAGCTCCAGGCGTGGCGCGGGAGGATGCGCCTACGCCAAAAAAACCCTTGAATACAGGTTTTTCCAGTCTAGACACGTTGCCACAAATTTGCAAACATACATAAAACTGCAACTTGCCGGATTTGTTGCAGAAGACTGCCCGCCTACGTAGCTCGCCACCGTTGCCGTGTATTCCAACCGGAGTCCCATCATGCAATGTATGAAGAAGCTTAGCCTTGTGGTTGCAGTAGTTTCCCTAGGTTGGACGCAGGCTCATGCCGGCGCCATCACCGTCTACACCGCCCTCGAAGAAGATGAGATCGCGGCCTACCTGAAAGCCGCCAACGCCGCCATGCCGGACGTGAAGGTCAATGTGCTGCGGCTGTCCACCGGCGATCTGGGCGCCCGCCTGATCGCCGAGGCCTCCAACCCGCAGCAGGACGTGATCTGGGGCTTCGCCGTAAGCAACATGCTGGACCCGCGCCTGCAAAACCTGCTGGAGCCCTATGCGGCCAAGGGCATGGACGCCCTGCCCGCGCAGTACAAGGGCGCCGACCAGAAGTGGTTCGCGGCCACCGGCTACGTGGCCGCATTCTGTGTCAACACGGACCGGCTCAAGTCCAAGAACCTGCCCATGCCTACGTCCTGGGAAGACCTGACCAAGCCGGTCTACAAGGGCGAGATCGTTATCCCCAGCCCCGCGGCGTCGGGCACCGGCTATCTGCAGATCGTTGCGCTGCTGCAAGGCATGGGCAAGGAAAAGGGCTGGGCACTGCTCAAGGACCTGGACAAGAACGTGGCGCAGTACACGCCATCGGGCTCGCGCCCCTGCAAGATGGCCCGCGCCGGCGAATACGCGATCGGCGTGTCCTTCGCCTTCCCCGCCATGCAGTCCATCGAAGAAGGCTTCCCCATCAAGATGGTGATCCCGTCCAAATGGGTGGGCTACGAGCTGGAAGCCTCGGGCCTGATGAAGACGGCCAAGAATCCCACCGATGCCAAGCGCTTCCTCGACTGGACGCTTTCGGCGCAGGCAGGCGGCCTATACAGCAAGTACAAGGAACTGGTGACCATCCCCGGCGCCGCGCCCAACAAGGCCGCCGAAGCCGCCGGCCTGCCCAAGGACCTGACCGCCGTGCTGTATCCCGTGGACTTCCCCAAGTCAGCCGTGGAACGGGACGCCACCATCAAGACCTGGCAGGAAACCATCAAGCGTTGACGGGTCGGCGGCCGGTGATATGCCGGCCGCCGCCTGTCCTGGAGACGCCATGTATCTGGAATTGCGCGGGATACGCAAGACGTTCGATGCGTCGGTAGCGCTGCAAGACATCGACCTGTCCGTGGGCGAGCATGAATTCGTCTGCCTGCTCGGCCCCAGCGGCTGCGGCAAGACCACGCTGCTGCGCATCGTGGCGGGCCTGCTGCCCTTCGACCGCGGCACCATCACGCTGGGCGGACGCGACCTGAGCGCGCTGCCGGCGCGCAAACGCGGCTTCGGCATCGTGTTCCAGTCGTACTCATTGTTCCCCAACATGACCGTGGCGGAAAACGTGGGCTACGGCCTGCGTATCCGCGGCGAACCGCGCGAACGCATCGCCGCTCGCGTGAAGGATCTGCTGACGCTGATCAAGCTTCCCGACTATGCGGAGCGCTATCCGTACCAGCTGTCTGGCGGCCAGCAGCAGCGCGTGGCGCTGGCCCGCGCGCTGGCGGTGGATCCGGCGCTGATCCTGCTGGACGAACCCCTGTCCGCGCTGGATGCGCGCGTACGCACCGACATGCGCGCCGAGATCCACGACGTGCAACGGCGCCTGAAGATCCCGACGGTGATGGTGACGCACGATCAGGAGGAGGCGCTGACGCTGGCCGACAAAATCGTCTGTATGAACGATGGGCGCATCGAACAGGTGGGCTCGCCTTCCGATCTGTACCTGCGGCCGCGCACACGTTTCGTGGCGAACTTCGTGGGCTTGAGCAATCTTCTGCCCACCGATTGGGTGCGCGAGGCCATGCCTCAGCTGTTGGCGACGCGGCCCGAGGGCGCCAGCGAGCGCTTCGAAGCCTGCCTGCGGCCAGAAAATCTGCGCATTGCCGCGGACGCGCACGGACCCGGCCGCGTGCAGGACATGACATTCATGGGCAACCTCACCCGCCTGCGCGTCGCTTGGCAAGGACGCGAACTGCTGGTGGAGCAACATGGCGCCGCCGGCCTGTCGCGCGGCGCCCCCGTGCGGCTGGAGATGGAGCCGGGCCAGTGCGCCTGGGTCAGCGTATGACGGATCGCGCCATGCAAACCGGAGTCGCCGCTTGAGCGCCGCCCACGCCAGTACTGCCATCGCCACGCCGGCTGGCCGCGCGCCCTGGTCGGCGGACCGCGTATTGTTGTGGACCTGCGTCGGCATCCCTCTCGTGGGGCTTGCGTTGTTCTTCCTTTACCCGCTGGCGACCGTGGCCTGGCGCAGCCTGGTTGAAAAAGACGGCTCGATCGGCCTGGGCAACTATGCCGAGGTCTTCGCCACCCGCGGCGTCCTCACGGCCACACTGAACAGCCTGGTCATGAGCGCTGCCACCACGGTGGTCAGCGTCGCGCTGGGCTTTACGATCGCCTATGGCCTGGACCGCAGCTGCATGCGCGGCAAGGCCGCCGTGCGGCTGGCGCTGGTGCTGCCGCTGCTGGCGCCGTCGCTGGTGCAGGGCCTGGGACTCATTTTCCTGCTGGGACGCAATGGGCTGGTGCACCGCTGGACGGGTTGGGAGATCGACATCTACGGCTTCTGGGGCCTGTTGATCTCCAACGTGTTCTACGCCCTGCCCCAGGCCGTGCTGATCCTGCAGGCGGCCTTGCGCAACATGGACGCGCGCTACTACGACGCGGCCGAAGTGATGGGCGCCTCCAGCGCGCGCCAGTTCTTCGACATCACTCTGCCCAATTGCAAGTTCGGCCTGCTGAGCGCGGCCTTCGTGGTGTTCGTCATCACGATTACCGACTTCGGCAACGCCGCCGTGATCGGCGGCAACTATCGGGTGCTGGCCACCGAGATCTACAGCCAGGTATCCGGGCAGATGAATTTCGGCATGGGTTCCGTGGTGGGCATCCTGCTGCTGCTGCCCTCGCTGATTTCGGTGCAGATCGAGCGCGTCGCCTCGCAGCGCCAGTTCGGCTCGGCCTCGCCCAGCGGGCTGAGGGTCACGCCGCAACCGGCCCGCGGGCGCGACGCGGCGTTCACCGCCGGCGTGCTACTGGCCTGCGGCACCATCATCCTGACAGTGGCCACGGTGGTCTTCGCCAGCTTCATGCGGCTGTGGCCGTACCGCATGGAGTGGACGCTGAAGCACTACGACATCACGGTCAGCGGCGGCTACACGCCGCTCTGGACGTCGTTGTACCTGTCGCTGGCGGCGGCGGGCGGCGGCGTGCTGCTGCTGTTCTTCCTGAGCTTCGGGGTGTGCCGCATTCCGCGGGCATGGGCCAAGCTGGTGTATCTGGTGTCGGTGCTGCCGGTGGGGGTTCCGGGCCTGGTGCTGGGCCTGTCGTACATCTTCGCCTTCAACGCCCCCGGCACGCCGCTGTATGCGCTGTACGGCAGCGCCGCGCTGATCGCGCTATGCAACTTCTACCACTATCACACACAGGGTTTCCTGACGATGATGACCGGCATGCGCGCCGTGCCGCAGGCGCTGGAGGAAGCGGTGAGCTGCCTGGGCGGCGGCACGCTGCGGGTGCTGCGCGACGCGGTGCTGCCGCTGATCGGCCCGACCGTGCTGGGCGTGTTCTTCTTCCTGTTCATGCGCTCCATGGTGACCCTGTCGGCGGTGATCTTCCTGGTCACGCCATCGGTGAGCGTGGCGCCCGTTTCCGTCCTGCGCCTGGACGAAGCGGGGTTCGTCTCGCAGGCCGCCGCCTATTCAACGCTTATCATGCTGGTCGTGGGAGGTTCCCTGCTGGCATTGCGCGCGCTGATCGCCGCAGCCGCGCGGCGCCGGACATAGATTAGGAAACATCGGACATGTGGCAAGAAGAGCGGTATCAGAGAATCCGCGCCCTGCTGTCTTCATTGCAGCAGGTATCGACCGACCGTATCGTCGGCGAACTAGGGGTGTCGAGGGAAACGGTCAGGCGTGACCTGCTGGAACTAGAGGCCATGGGCGAATTGCGCCGGGTGCACGGCGGCGCCGTGCCGGTGCACAGCGAGCCGCCCATCGCGGAACGCGTGCATACGCGCGTCAAATACAAGCGCGCCATCGCGCGCGCGGCCGCGGGGCTGGTATCCAGCGGGCAGACCTTGTTCCTGGACGCCGGCAGCACCACCAGCGTGCTGGCCGACGAATTGGCCAAGCTGTCGGGCCTGACCGTCATCACCAACTCGTTCGACGTCGCCTTGAAGGTAGGCGCGGCCGGCAACGGCGCGAACCAACTCATCATGCTGGGCGGCTCCGTGGGCGGCCCCGTCTGCGCCACGGCCGGCGACCTCACGATCGCCGAGATCCACCGCTATCGAGCGGATCTGGCGCTGCTGTCGCCGGTGGGCGTGGACGCCGAATTCGGCGCCACCAACTACGACCTGCGCGAGGCCGAGGTGGCGCGCGCCATGGCGGCCAGCGCCAAGCAACTGGTGTTGCTGGCCGACTTCAGCAAGATCGGCCTGTGCAGCCGCGTGTCGTACTGCAGCGCGGACCGCATCGACCATCTGGTCACCAACTCCAGCGCGCAGAAGTCGCCCGCCTACGCCGCCCTGAAATCCGCGGTCGGCAAGATCGTGGCGGTGTAGCACGGGCGCCGTCAGCGCGTCAGTCCAGCGACACGCCCGCAGTCTTCACCATGTCGGCCCAATACACGGTGTCTTCCTGCAGCCGCGCCTTGAACGCGGCGGGCTGGCTGCCCACCGCCCAGCTGCCGCCGCTGTTGATCTTGGCGATCACGGCGGGCGATTTCATTGCCTGCCCCACGGCTTGCGCCAGGTAGGCGATGCGTTCGGGCGGCGTGCCGGCGGGCGCGAACAGTCCGTACCAGTCATCGGCGGTAATGCCCTCCATGCCCGCCTGCTTGAGCGTGGGCGCTCCCTTGAAGATGCCGATGCTGTTCTCGTGGCTGAGCGCCAGGATGCGCAGCTTGCCGGCAGCCACCATGGGTTCGGCCGACGCCGGCGAAGTTATCAACATGTCCACCGTGCCGCCCATCAGGTCGGTGATGGCGGGCGCCGCGCCGCGGTACGGCACGTGCACCAGTTTCACGTCGGCCTTCTGCGACAGCAGCGCCCCCATCAGATGGCTCATGGTGCCGTTGCCGGGCGTCGCGTAGGTAATGACGCCGGGCTGCTTGCGTGCGGCCTGCAGATAGTCGTTCAGGCTGCGGTACGGACTCTCGCTGCGCGCCACCAGCACCAGCGGCGCGGAGGTGATCTGCGAGATGGGTGTGAAGTCCTTGACCGGATCAAAGCCCACGTTCTTGTACAGGCGCGGATTGACAGCCATCACGCTGGTCTGCGACATCACCAGGGTGTAGCCGTCGGGCTTGGCGCGCGCGACTTGCGCCGTGCCGACATTGCCACCCGCGCCCGAGCGGTTTTCCACCACCACGCTCTGGCCCGTGATGGCGCCCAGTTCCTGCGCCAGCAGGCGCGCGACGCCATCATTGCCGCCGCCCGGAGGAAACGGCGATACGACCGTGATGGCCTGTTTGGGATAGTCCGGCAGCGGCGCGGGCGCCTGGGCGTGGACTAGCGTTCCCCACAACAGACCGGCGAGCGCCGCGGCAGCGGCCTTGCGTACGTGCGATGCATGGTGCTTCATCTGATTTCCCCTTGTGATTGGCGGCCGGATACTCGGCCGTCCCTTGCATTCCGGTTCGGCATGAACCGTCCGCACCCCGGCCGTGCAGGCCGGGGCGTACTTTTCGGATTGATGCGTCTGCTGTGCCGCGAAACCGGATCAGGCGGGCGCGGCGGTTCCGGTGTCAGCGGGCCGGAAAGCGGTAGCCCGCCAATTCGCGTTCGTCGATCTGCTTGACCAGATTGGTCTCCCAGGCCAGGTACTGGCGCGCGGCGGCCTTGTTGCCGTCGTGGCGGTCATGCACGAAAAACAGGTAGTCGATGCAGTCTGCGTCGGCGGGCTCGGCCGGCGTGGATGCCAAGGCGATGCCTTGCGCGGACCAGCCGGAGGGATCGCCGGTATTGGCATGGATGTCGTTCACGCCCAGCGCCCGCAGGTCCTGCGCGGCCCAGGCAGCCAGGGCAACGTCCTCGGCCAACAGCACCACGCGGCGCGCGGCGTCCAGGCACAGGCTGGCCAGACGCGGGCGGATGGACCAGCGCGCGCCGGCGATATGGCTGGCGCGATAGCGCATGCTGGGACGAAGGTCGACCAGTTGCGCACCCTGCGCAAGCACGGCGGCAAGCTGCGCATCGTCCAGCAGGGGTAATTTCGGCGCCAGCGCCTTTTCCACAGGGTTTTCCAGCTGCGCCTGCACGCCTTCGCGCAGCACGCTGGCGTCCCAGCCCATCTGACGCAACCAGCTGGCGACCACCGGCGCGCGCACGCCTTCGGCGTCGAACACGACGATGCGCGCGCCGCGCACGGCCAGGTACTGGTCCGTGGCCTGGACCAACTGGCCGCCGGGCGTGTGCTGGGCTCCGGGCAAGGAGCCTTGCGCATATTCTTCAGCGCTGCGCACATCGCACAGAAAGGTGCTGCGCGCCTGGTCTCGCAACCATGCCTGCACTTCTCCCGCGGCCACCATGGGCACGCCATGGATTTCGGCCAATCGCAAGGAGCGCTGCGCCAGCGCGGGCAGGTCCTGCGGCGCGATGCCGTCCTCGTAGCGGCGGCGCGCGCCGTGTTCGAGTTGCAGGTCCTCGAGATACCAGCCCTGGGTGCCGTTCTCCAGCGCGTAAACGGGATTGGGCACGCCCAGGTTGATCAGCGTCTGCGCGCCGATGATGCTGCGCGTGCGGCCAGCGCAATTCACCACGATCGTGGTCTGCGGATTGCTGGCCAGCATGTGGGCGCGCAACGCCAGCTCGCCGTTGGGGCAGCAGATGCCGCCGGGAATGCTCATCTTCTGGTATTCGGCAAAAGGCCTGCCGTCCAACACGATCAGGTCGTCACCGCGGCGCTGGCGTTCGGCCAGGTCACGCGCGCCGATGCGGGGGGTGTGGAAAACTTCTTCGGCCAGTTCGCCGAAGGTTTTGCTGGGCACGTTCACCCCGGCAAAAACGGCATAGCCATCGCGCTGCCATTGCGCGATGCCGCCGGCCAGGCGATGCACCTTGCGGTATCCGAGCGCCACCAGGGCCTGCACCGCGCGCGCAGCCGTGTCGTCGGCGCCGCCTTCGTCGTAGACCGCGATCCGCACATCGCGCCGCGGCGCGAGACGCACGATATCCACTTCCAGCCGGCTGTAGGGCACGGGCGCGGCGTAGAACAGGTGCCCCTCGCCATACTGGCCATGCTCGCGCACGTCCAGCAACGCAATCTCCGCGCCGTCATGCAGCCATTGCTTGAGCGTGTGCGGATCGACGTCGACGGCGGGCTGGTCTTGGGTGGGGTGCATCATGGTGTTCAGAGAGGACGGAAAGAGTTGGGATAGCGCTTGCTCGAGATCGGCGATGAGGTCGTCGGGATCCTCCAGGCCCACGTGCAGGCGCAGCATGGCGCCGCGCGGCGCGGGATCCGGCAGGGACCGTGCCGCGCCCAGATTGACGGGTATCACCAGGCTTTCGAAGCCGCCCCACGATGCGCCTATCCCAAACAGCTGCAGGCTGTTGATAAGTCGCTCGACGGCGTCGACGCCGACGGCGCGGGCGAATTCCACCGTCAAGAGACCATTGGCGCCGCTGCAATCGCGTTGCCACAAGGCGTGGGACGCGTCGCCAGGCAAGGCTGGACACAGTACACGCGCCACTTCCGGCCGGGCCAACAGAAAGTCGGCCACGCGCAAGGCGCTGCGAGCATGCTGCGCCATGCGCAAAGGCAGTGTGCGCATGCCGCGCAACACCAGATAGGCATCATCGGCGCCGACGGTCTGCCCCAGGTCCACGGTGGCGCGCTCCAGCGCATTCCAGGCGCGCGAGTTGGTGATCACCGCGCCCATCATCACGTCGGCGTGTCCGCCCAGGTACTTGGTGGCCGCCAGGATGGAGATGTCGGCGCCTAGCGTGAGCGGTTTGTGCAGCAATCCGGAGGCCCAGGTGTTATCCACAGCCAGCCAGCACTCATGGGCACGGGCCAACGCGGCCAGCGCCGGCAGGTCGGGCATCTCATAAGTCAAAGAGCCCGGCGACTCCGCGTAGATCATGCGGGTCTCGGGACGGATAAGCGCTTCGATGCCCGCGCCGTCAGGCCGGTAGTACGTGTACGCGATGCCGAGCCGCGACAGATGCTCGGCGCAGAAGCGGCGCACGGGCTCGTATACCGCATCCGTGATCAGCACGTGGTCGCCGGCACGCAGGTAGGCCAGCAGCACGGTGGCGATGGCGGCCTGGCCGGTGGGATATAGCTTGGCGCGATAACCCTCTTCCAGCTCCACCAATGCATCTTCGAGCGCGTGCGTGCTATCGGTGCCGCGCGCGCCGTAGGACGGCAGGCGTTCCTGGTCGCGGCGGCTGCGCGTGTCGCGCCAGGCCTGCACGCTGTCGAAGACGTAGGTGCTGGCGCGCGTGACGGGGGTATTGACCCAGCCGCGATGCGGGCGGCCTGCGCGCAGCAGGCGCGTGGCGGACCGATAGGGTTTGTCCATGATCAGCGGCGCGTCTGCACGCCGATCGGCATGACTTTGCAGGTGCCGGCTGCCAGATCGAACGCCAGGCGCTCGGTCAGCGTTTCCAGCGCGCGGCCGTACATGTGCAGATGGCGGATGACGCTGTCGCCCTGGATTTCCACGGCGTGGATATCGTCCGGCATCAGCGCGATACCCGCGCCGGGACCGACCACCACGGTGCCGGTCTTCTCGAGACGCCCCACGCCAGGCACGGAGCCGTCATCGCTGCGGTCGTAGACGTAGTTGTATTCCACGCCTTCCACGGCCGCGATACAGGCCCAGGTCGTGTGGTTGTGCGGAACGATCTGCTTGCCGGGACGCATGACGTTCAGATAGAGCGCGTAGCTCTTGTCGGCGTCTTCGGCGATCAGGTAGCGGGCCTGGCGTTCGCCGTCTTCCGGCGCGGGATAGCGGTCGGCGGCCCACCAGTCGGTATGGCCGGCCAAGCCGATCAATTCATCCAGCACGGTCTGTAGGCTGTCCCGGTTCAGCCCCTTATTTCCTACAGTTTTTTTAATATTTCCAATGGCGCTGGTGATGCCGGCCTGATGAGGATGCGCGTTGCTCACTTTGAGTTTTCCCTATTTTCATATGCTATGGCATTGAATGTATCCGCCCTCCCTGTGAGGAACAATTTAAATTGCCTTAAGATTCCATTAGCATCACTAATACTTTCTAGACACCATGCGCAACCTGGATCTGGACCTGCTCCGCACGTTGACGGCCATCGCCCGGCACGACACCTTTTCGGAAGCGGCCAATCGGCTGCACAAGACGCAGTCCGCGGTGACGCAGCAGATGCAGCGGCTGGAATCCCTTATCGGCCAGCCCCTGTTCGAGAAGCAGGGCCGCAACAAGGTGCTTTCGTCGCATGGGCGCCGCCTGGTCGAATACGCCCGCCACATGCTGGCCATCAACGATGAGGCGCTGCGGGCCTTGCAGGACGGGCCGCTGGAAGGAGACCTGAAGCTGGGCGCGCCGCTGGACGTGGCGGACTCGATCCTGCCCACGCTGCTGACGCACATCGCGCGTTCGGCGCCGCGCGTGAAACTGGAAATCCGCACGGACCGCAGCCCCTTCCTGATGGATGCCCTGCGCGCCGGCGAACTCGACCTGACGATATCCACACGTTTCGACCAGGACTTCGAGGGCGTGGCGCTGCGCACCTCGCCCACGGTGTGGCTGGCGTCCGCCGACTACGTGCACGACATGCATGCGCCCGTGCCGCTGGTGCTGGCCGATGAACCCAGCATTTTCCGGCGGCTGGCGCTCACGGCCCTGGAACAGGCGCGCGTGCGCTGGCACACCAACTATGTGGCGCCGACTCTGGTGGGGATTAAGGCCGCGCTGCGCGCCGGCCTGGGCGTCACCGCGCGCAGCGTGGAACTGCTAGGACCGGAAATGCGCGTGTTGGGCGAAAAGGAAGGACTGCCGCCCTTGCCGGATGTGACGTACTTCCTGTGGATAAGGCCTGATCTGATCAATCCGCTGACGCGGCAGGTCTATGACATGCTCAAGACCAGCCTGGGACTGGCGCAGCAAGGCGATGCGGCGGCCGGGCCGCCGCGCATCAATAGCGGTCGAACAGATCCTGCAGGGCCGCCGGATCGCGCGTGAGCGACAGGCCCAGCATCAGCAGGATGCGGGCTTTCTGGGGATTCAGGTCGCGCGCGGCGACAAAGCCCAGGCTGGCGTCGTCGAGTTCGACGTCGCGCGCCACGAAGCCGCTGCCCGTGCGGCTGGAGCGCACCACCGCCACGCCATTGGACGCGGCGCGGCTCAGGCCGTCGATGGCAAGGTCCGTGGCATTGCCGTCGCCGACACCGGCCAGCACGATGCCGTCGGCCGCATCAGCCAGAAAATCGATCAGGTCGGCCTGCAAGTTGGCGTGCGCATAGACGACATCCACGCGCGGCCAGCTGGCCTTTTCCAGCAATGCGAGTGAAAACTCGCTTTCCACGGTATGCGTAGTGGTGTTGCGCGAATAGAAGAAAGGCGCGCCGCCATGCATCACGCCCGCGCGGCCACGATTGGGCGAGATGAAGGCGCACAGCCCGGCGCTGGCAATCTTCTGGATCTCGCGGGCGTAGTGCACGTCTTCGTTCATGACGACGAGCGGCCCGCGGCCGCGTGCATCGGGATGGCGCGCCAGCGCCACCGCGTTGTACAGATTGGCCGGACCTTCGGCGCCCAGCGCGGTGGCGGGACGCATGGCGCCCACCAGTACCACGGGCTTGTCGTGGCGTATCACCAAGCTCAGGAAGTACGCCGTTTCCTCAAGCGTATCCGTGCCGTGCGTGATGACGATGCCCGCCACCGAGGCGTCGCGGCACAGCGCGTCCACGCGCTCGGCCAGCGCGCGCCACACGGCGTGCGTCATGTTCTGGCTGCCGACATTGGCGACCTGCTCGGCGCGGATCTCGGCGATGCCCGCCAACTGCGGCACGGCGGCCAGCAAGTCATCGACGGAAAACGAACCTGCCTTGTAGCCGGCGGAGGTCGCATCGGCCTGGGCGCCGGCGATCGTGCCGCCCGTCGCCAGTACCGCGATGACCGGCCGCGCGCGCTCAGGCATCCACCACTCCGGACAGGCCCTGGCGCTCGAGCAGGGAATTCAGGTGTTCCCAGCCATGGAAGTCGATGACGATCTGGCCCTTTTCCTTGGCGCCCACCTTCAGCGCGACCCGCGTGCCCAAGTGGTCGGACAAGGCTTCTTCCAGGCGCGTCAGATCGCGCGATACGCCGTTGGCCTTTTTCTTGGGCGCGGCGGACGACTCGGCTTCCTTGGCGGTCTTGGCGACCAGTTTTTCGGCTTCACGCACCGACAGGCGGCGCGCAATGATCTGGTTGGCCAGCTGGATCTGCGTGGCCGCGTCCACGGCGAGCAGCGCGCGCGCATGGCCCATGTCCACATCGCCCGCCAACAGCATGGTCTGTACGGCTGCGGCCAGGTTCAGGAGGCGCAGCAGATTGCTGGTGGCCGAACGCGAACGGCCGATCGCCTGCGCGGCCTGTTCATGCGTCAGGCCGAATTCGTCCAGCAGCCGGCGCACGCCCTGCGCTTCTTCCAGCGGGTTCAGGTCTTCGCGCTGGATGTTTTCGATCAGCGCCATGACGGCCGCGTTCTCGTCGGCCACTTCGCGCACCAGCACCGGCACTTCCTTCAGGCCGGCGAGCTGGGCCGCGCGGAACCGGCGTTCTCCGGCGATGATTTCATAGTGGCCGGGCGCGGCTTCGCCCAGTGCGCGCACAAGAATGGGTTGCATGATGCCTTGCGTGCGGATCGATTCGGCCAGTTCACCCAATGCGCCCTCGTCCATGCGCGTGCGCGGCTGATACTTGCCGGCGCGCATCTTGGAAACGGGCAAGGTGGACGGCGGACCCTCGGGCTTGGCGGCGGCGACCTTGCCGATGTTGTCGATGGCAGGCGCGTCCGCGCCGAGCAAGGCGTCCAGTCCGCGGCCCAATCCCTTGGGTTTCTTGGTGGCCATAATTAAATCCTCTTTCCTTCTGTTTTTGTATCCCGAGCCTGGCTCAGGCGTCCGTCTGCTCGGCGGGCAGGCGGTACCAATACGCGTAACAGTCTTTGAAACCGTAGCGGCCATACAAGGCGCGCGCGGCTGTATTCTCCGGCTCAACCTGCAAATAGGCTGTCGTGGCGCCGCCGGCGGCGCCTGTTGCCAACAAATGTTCAATCAGGGAGGCGGCGTAGCCTTTGCGCCGCTGCCCCGGGTCGGTGACGATGTCGAACAGTCCGAGCAGGTCGCCGTCGCGGACTGCCAGGCCCGCGGCAACGCACTGTCCCTCTGCATCCGTGGCCAGCACCGGCGAGATATCCACAGCCAGGCCTAGCAGGCGCATCCGATGTTCGGCGATATGCCCGGACTCCGAGTTGCGCATTGCCCCGACCGCCGCCGCGAAGCGTCCGGTATCGACAATATTGAAAAGCAGATCGCCCCGGGCACTGGGCCTGGGAGCGAGCGGCATGCACATGACTCGGGTCTCGCCGGTAAAGGTATAACCGCGGGACTCCAGTTCGGCGTCGAGGGAAAAATCGGGACCGATGGAGGTGATGCGCAGCACCATGGGCAAGCCATGGCGCGCATACAACGATGAACAATACGCCAGCCGCTCGTCCAACGGACGTGTGGATAACCCCAGCACATTGACGCTGCGCACGCGCTTGGCGGGCGAAGGCGCGAAACGCACCAGCCAGCCATCGTAATGCAGCTGTGCGCCAACCGCCGTCGCATTCAGCGCGGCCTCTTCCAGACGCGTGCGCAGGCGGTCGCGCGCGTCAATGCGCGGCGTACCGGAGGCTTGCGTTTCGGTCTGGGAAAAGAGCGTGACAGCGGACATGGTTACGGCCTACTTCAGATCCTTTTTCACGCGCTCGATCATTTCGGCGCCAAACGAGATATAGGCCTGCGCGCCGCGCGAGGCGCGGTCGTACACCACGCCGGGCATGCCATAGCTGGGCGCTTCGGCCAGGCGCACGTTGCGCGGCACGACGGTCTTGAATACCTTGTCGCCGAAGTGCGCCTCGAGCTGCGCGGATACCTGCTGTTGCAGGGTCATGCGCGGATCGAACATGACGCGCAGCAATCCGATGACGCGCAGATCGTCGTTGATGTTCCGGTGCACGCGCTTGATCGTGTTGACCAGGTCGGACAGGCCTTCCAGCGCGAAGTACTCGCACTGCATCGGGATGATGACGCCGTGGGCGGCGGCCAGGCCGTTCAAGGTCAGCAGCGACAAGGTGGGCGGGCAATCGATCAGCACGAAGTCGTACTGCGTGGCGACGGTGTCGATCGCGGCCTTCAGCTGGCGCTCGCGCTGATCCATCTGCACCAGGTCGATCTCGGCGCCGGACAGTTCGCGGTTGGCGGGCAGCACGTCGTAGCCGCCCGACTCGGATTTGACGCGGGCCTGCTCGATGTTCGATTCGCCAATCAACACCTGGTACAGGTTCGACTCCAGCGAATTCTTGTCGATGCCGCTGCCCATCGTGGCATTGCCTTGCGGGTCCAGGTCCACCAGCAGCACGCGTTGGTTGTGCGTGGCAAGGCCCGCCGCCAGGTTGATGGCGGTCGTCGTCTTGCCCACACCGCCCTTCTGGTTGGCAATGCAGAAAATGCGGGCGGTGGTGCTGGGGGGTATGTTCTTCATAGGGTTCCTTGACTACGGCGCATCCAGATCAGGCAGCGTTCGGCCTGCAACTCAGGCACGCGCAACGGCTGGATGTGATCGACTTGCCATTCTCCGCGCGCATGCAGCGCCTGTATTTCGTCCTCGGGGACCTTGCCCTTCATGGCGACGAGGGTACCATCGTTGCGCACATGGCGACCCGCGAGTTGCGCAAAATCGTCCAAGGAAGCGAAGGCGCGCGACGTCACGATATTGCACTCGGCGGGAGCCAAGGTTTCGATGCGGGCGTGGCTCGCCTGCAGATTGGGCAAGGCCAGCACGCCGCTCATCTGCCGCACGAAGGCCGTCTTCTTTTCGACCGCGTCCACGCAGGTCACCGACCAGTGGGGCCGCATGATCGCCAGAACGACGCCTGGCAGGCCCCCGCCCGATCCGACGTCGTAGACCTTGGCCGGCGTGTCCGAAGCGCCCAGCGCCTCGCTGAACGGCCCTACCGCAGCCAAGCTGTCGAACAGGTGCTGGATCAGCATCTGCTGCGGGTCGCGGATGGCGGTGAGGTTGTAGGTCCGGTTCCAGCGCTGCATCTGCGACAGATAATTCAGCAGCTTGGCCATCGTCGCAGCATCAGCCTCCAGCGCCAGCTGCTCGCATGCGCGAGACAGGCGGCCGGCCATTTCCGCGCCGGCCGTATCGGCGTGCGCGCTCATGCCGCTTGCTTGCGCGAGCCGTAATGCAGGCGCTTCAGATGGATCAGCAGCAATGAAATTGCAGCGGGAGTGACGCCTGAGATGCGCGCAGCCTGGCCGATGGTTTCCGGGCGGTGCGCCTTGAGTTTCTGGCGCACTTCGAACGACAGGCTGGTCACCGCGTCGTAGTCGACGTCGGCGGGTATGGCCTGCTGTTCATGCGCAAGCTGTTTCTGCACTTCGACTTGCTGGCGGTCGATATAGCCGGCGTACTTCACCTGGATCTCGACCTGTTCGGCCAACACTTCGTCTTCCATCACGCCAGGGCCGGCCAGCAGCGAACCATCGGCGTTGCGGGTGGCCATCAAGGCTTCATAGGAAACATTGGGCCGTTTCAATAGATCTGCTAGTGAGTACTCACGCTCAATCGCCTTGCCTAGCAAGGGCTCGGCAACTTCGGCGGGCAGTATACGCGGATTCACCCAAGAGGATTTCAGACGTTCGACTTCCGCAGCCACCGCGTCGCGCTTGCGATTGAAGGCGTCCCAGCGCACGTCGTCGACTAGGCCGAGACGACGGCCGATTTCGGTCAGGCGCAAGTCGGCATTGTCTTCGCGCAGGCTCAACCGGTATTCGGCCCGAGACGTGAACATGCGATACGGCTCGGTCACGCCACGCGTGACCAGATCGTCGACCAACACCCCCAGATAGGCCTCATCGCGGCGCGGGGTCCATTGCTCGCGATCCAGTGCGAACAATGCGGCATTGACGCCGGCGAGCAGCCCTTGGGCGGCCGCCTCTTCGTAGCCGGTAGTGCCGTTGATCTGTCCGGCAAAGTACAGGCCTGCGATCGCCTTGGTTTCCAGGGTGCTCTTCAATCCACGTGGATCGAAGTAGTCGTATTCGATGGCGTAACCGGGACGCAGGATGTGCGCATTTTCCAGGCCAGGCAGGGAATGGATCAGGGCCAATTGCACGTCAAACGGCAGACTGGTCGACACGCCGTTCGGATAGACCTCATGCGTGTCCAGGCCTTCGGGTTCCAGGAAGACCTGGTGCGACTCCTTATCGGCAAAACGATGGATCTTGTCTTCGATGGACGGGCAGTAACGCGGACCCACCCCTTCGATCACGCCGCTGTACATCGGCGAACGGTCCAGGCCGCCGCGGATGATGTCGTGGGTGCGGGCGTTGGTGTGTGTGATCCAGCAAGGCAGCTGACGCGGGTGCATGCCGACATTGCCCATGTAGGAAAACACGGGGATCGGATCCAGGTCGCCGGGCTGCTGTTCGAGGATGCTGTAGTTGATCGAGCGGCCATCGATGCGCGGCGGCGTGCCGGTCTTCAAGCGCCCCTGCGGCAGCGCAAGTTCCTTCAAGCGCTGCCCCAGGGAGATAGCAGGAGGATCACCGGCACGGCCACCCGAATAGTTCTGCAAGCCCACGTGAATCAGGCCGTTCAGAAATGTACCGGCGGTAAGCACCACGGACTTCGCCCGAAACTTCAGGCCGATCTGAGTAACGGCGCCGACTACGCGGTCGCCCTCCACCATCAGGTCTTCGACTGCCTGCTGGAACAGCCAGAGATTTGGTTGATTTTCCAGGCGACCGCGGATTGCCTTGCGGTACAGCACCCGATCCGCCTGAGCGCGCGTCGCCCGGACAGCCGGCCCTTTCGACCCATTCAGGATGCGGAACTGAATACCCGCTTCATCCGTTGCCAAAGCCATGGCGCCACCCAGGGCGTCAACTTCTTTGACTAGGTGGCCCTTGCCGATCCCGCCGATGGAGGGATTGCAAGACATTTGGCCTAGGGTTTCGATGTTGTGCGTCAACAGCAGGGTCTGGGCGCCAGTGCGGGCAGCTGCCAGCGCTGCTTCGGTGCCGGCGTGGCCGCCACCAACGACGATGACATCGAATTCGCGGGGATAGTCCATGATGGGAGGGGGGAGGTAAGAGAGCGTTCGGTGCTCATTATAGAGGCAGGGATTGCATGTTTCACGTGAAACATGTTTCGGCGTACCAGGATGCGGCCCACGGCCAGATCGTCGTCGGCAAAAGGCAACGTGGTTCGTCTTTTGCAGGGATAAATATGTCGGCAGTTGCCACTGCTTTGGCTGTCATGTTTCACGTGAAACGTTGTATTGGCCTAGCCGAACCCCTCTCCTTCTATAAGAATGTATGTCATGGATACTCGACCAAGCCCCGCACACTCGTCTTATGCAACTCACAATCCGACGCCAAGGAGCAGAGGCCTGCACATAGGGCAATATGTTCCACGTGAAACATTGCTGAACGCCTAGCTCGCTAGCCTCGTGGAACCTGCTGCCAAGGGTATTGTCTTGCCAAGAAATGCGACCAAAGTACCCGCACAGTCTGCCGAGAGGAGATGCCCGATTCGCAAGGGATCCCTCCTTCATGCCGGATGATCTCAAATCTATTGATGTTTCACGTGGAACATTCTCCAGGCGGGCAACACGACGGTTCGGTACATCTACTCGGTGCTTGGGATAGACAATTTCTCGTTGGCGGCGCAGCGACAACATTAAAGAATTAGAAGGACTATTAGAGCTATAGAGGGGAATTTCCCTTCTCCCAATTCCAGCTTGCCTCCCCTCATCGATGTTTCACGTGAAACGTCAATAGCCTCTTGAGCGAAGGTAGTGTTTCACGTGAAACATGCCCATGAAGATGGGGTTCTATCGCCGAAAAGCAAATTCCCCTCAGCTAATGTTCCACGTGAAACACGTGAATGGAACTCTGAAATCGACGAACGCAGCAGCCTAAGATTCCAAATTTAACGCCACGCTCGATCGAAGGAACGTAATCGTCCTCCAGTTCCATCATCCAAGCGAATCCTCTGACGTCGATCTCATGAAGATTCATCCAAGAAAAAAGCAATTTTCAAACCCCTACCCTACCCCTTACCCAAAACAGAGTGGATTTTCTTGTTTCACGTGAAACGCGACTGACCACGAACAACCAAATAATGCCTGTCCACGAGTAGCGACATATCAGACTTCCCGCCGTAACGCGACGATCAGTCCACACTCCTGGCTCCCACCTGGTCAGATTAAAGCTCGTCGAGTCTGCATTGAAACTGGCTAAGGCCTGAAACACCATCCCTTTCCAATTCAGAAAACAACGTTATGCCTCCCACAGTGATCGAGAACGCATGAACAGGCATCTCGGCCAAGAATAGTTGGATCGTGGAAAGCTCGTCAGAGCACGGCATGTAGCAGAACGCTCACCCTGACAGGCTGTGCAATTCTGCACAGCGTTATCAACAGCTACCAAATCCGCTAGCTGCGGAAATTGGCCGTTTCACGTGGAACAACTCTGGGGATAAGTCGCCGTTGGACAGCGCAGGTCGCCGAAAAAAACGGGGGCATTCAACAAAGGCGGCAAAGTGCCAAGAAGCGTGAAAAAGCACAAATGCACAACGTCTTCCCTATGACAGCAATCGATTATTTCTATTTAGGATGCTTGTCTGACTTAGGAAATTCCAAGATCAATACGCGGTCGTGCCTACGCAAAATGCCGTGGAAAACTATGTGGATAAGATCAAGCCTCGAAGCCACAACAAATTTTCGAAAACCTGCACAACAAGCTCTCACTTTTGAAACCGGCCCGGAACTCTGCAATCGCCCTTCGGTCAAAATGCCGCTCAAAATCGTGAAAGCGGATTATCCACAAACCTATCCACGCGCTCCCGTCCTGCGGTCTGCCACTACGCGGAAACCACCGGCAATCTGGACGCTGATTCATTGACCAGACAACAATCTTGCACTGCCATGACAGCGCGCACCATCATCCTTTTGGGTGAGGTCCAGCCTTTCATGTGAATCCTGTGGAAAACTCGCCGAACGGGATCTGGGTGAAGGTTGCCTCTACTGCGGACCGAAGACCGGGTTCCGCTCCGGGCATTCAGAGTCGCGCGGCGGACGGGTAGGCCGCCAACCGCCGCCCCATCTTCCGGAGCCTATCCCCATTTCTATCCACAGGCTGACGCCGTCGATTGGAGCACCGAAGGGTGTAATTCTGTGCATAACCCGGATGGGGATATCTTTGTGAACAACCGGCCTCCATCCAGGCAAAAGCGGACCAAAGTGGCCCAAAGTGGCCCTGAAACAGTATGGCCGTGCAGATCGTTCCTGCCTCGGATTCGCCCCGAGAATCGCCTTAAATGCCTGTATTCCCTAGGGAAAGGCCATGTTTAAACATAACCATCGCGGCCGGTCCGGATGAGTCCAAACGCCATAGCTGCGAAGCGGCATCGTTCCAAGAAAGATGGGATAACTGTGTAAAACCCAGCGGTGGATACGCAATTGCTTCATTGCTGAGCATGAAAATGCTCACGCCCAAAAATAATTATCCACAAACTTATCCACGGCTGGAGAATATGTTAGTGAATACTAACTATTTACACGGGACAGGCAGAGCAGGCGCTTGCCGCCAAATGAAACAACGCCCCAGACCATACGGTCTTGGGGCGTTGTAGCCAGGTCGGACCTGGCAGACGGGAAATTGGGATTTCCCGATTTAGAGCGGGCGAATTTCGGCCGCTTGAGGTCCTTTCGGACCATCCTTGACTTCGAATTCGACTTCCTGGCCTTCGTTCAGGCTGCGATAGCCGCGGCCCTGGATGGCGGAAAAGTGTGCGAAAACATCGGTGCCACCAACGTCCGGCGTGATGAAACCGAAACCCTTGTCAGCGTTGAACCACTTAACTTTGCCCTTCTGAGCCATTTTTTCTAGCGTCCTGTAATTAACTCGAAATGCAATGAATCAAGGACGCCGCGAGAACTGAACGACCGGTAGTAGTACCTGCGTTGCTGCTGCGTTCCCGCCTGCCGCCTAGCTGCAGAACGAGTCCGCGCGCTGCTTGAATCAACTGCGTAATCAGCATACTCAGCACGCATTACAGACTCATATAGTTGTTTACCCCAATGTCGTATTTTTAATACTGGGCCTCGTTCCGCTAGGCCTTGCCGTTCTGTCGGCGCGCCAAAAAAGCGTAGATCGGACCGGTCACAATCACCACAAAAACCATGCGCGTAACGTGGAATGCGGTCACCACCGGAACGCCCAGCTGCAGCACTTTAGCGGTAATCGCCATCTCGGCAATGCCGCCCGGCGTGGTGCCCAGAATCAAGGTGGGAATGGGAGCAGCCGACCATAGCGACAGCAAGGCGCCAAGACCGAACGCGAGCGCCAGCGCAGCCACCGTGAAACACGCCACCGCGGCAATGAAACGTGGCGCCGCCCGAAAGAAATCCGGCCGGTAACGGTCGCCCAGCGACCAGCCGATCAGCAACTGGCCTATCTTCGGCACGTAATCAGGAAGAGCCGACAGCTCGATGCCATTGAGCGTCAGGATCATGGCGACCAGCATTGGCCCCAGCACCCAGGGATTCGGCAATCGCAGCCTCATGAAGGCGGCGCCGCCGATGCAGGTCAGCGCAACCAGCGCCGCCAGCCCCCAACCATGGACCACTTTAGGCCCGGGCACAGTGGGATCCAGACCCGCCACGCCCCACCATTGAAAGATGAATGGCACTGTGACCACAACCATCAACACACGCACGCTATGTGCCGTCGCAACGCGGTCTATGCGCGCGCCGTGGCGCTCGGCCAGGTTCGCCATTTCGCTGGCTCCACCGATGGCGGAAGAAAACCAGGCTGTCTTGAAATCGACGTCGGTGTAGCGGCGCAGGATCGCCGTGCCCATGAATGCCAGGCCTAGCGCGAACAACATGCCGACGATGATGGGCCCCGCATTGCTGCCGATGTGGCCAATCACTTGTGGCGTGAAGTACAGGCCCAGTGACGTGCCGATCACCCACTGGCCCGCATTGCGCGCCGGCCGCGGGCACGCGGTGCCCAAACCCGCGATGCGCGTCGCCGCGGTCACCAGCAACGCGCCCAGCATCCAAGGCAGCGGAATATGAGCCCACGCCGCCAACAACGCACCCGCCAATGCGAGCGCCAAACCACCCAGTACTCTCCACAACATGTTCTGACCCACCATACCGCCGCGCCTTAAGCTCATGTGAAAACCGAATTATGAGTTAGTGGGATACTTACGAAAACTCTCTCTGCTAGCAACGTTCACTCTCGCGTCCACCATGATCCGATCCAAACTTCCCGACGTTGGCACCACCATCTTTACCGTGATGAGCCGCCTGGCCATCGAACACAAAGCCATCAACCTTGGCCAGGGCTTTCCCGACTTCGATCCAGATCCCGCCTTGTGCGCCCTGGTTTCGAAGGCCATGGCCGACGGCCACAACCAGTATCCCTACATGCCCGGGGTCGCACCGCTGCGCGAGGCCATCGCCGCCAAGACGCGCGAACTCTACGGCCATGCCTACGATCCGGAAACCGAGATCACCGTCACCAGCGGCGCGACCGAAGCGCTGATGGCAACCGTCCTGGCCGCCGTAGGCAGCGGTGACGAAGTCGTCGTCATCGAGCCCTGCTATGACTCCTATCTGCCGGCAATCCGCCTGGCCGGCGGCACCGCCGTGCCGGTGCCGCTGCGCGCGCCCACCGAGGCGGACCCCTACTACCGCATCGACTGGCAACGCGTGCGCGACGCCATTACGTCGAAGACTCGCCTGTTGATGCTGAACTTTCCGCACAACCCGACCGGCGCGGTGCTGGACGACAGCGACCTGGACGCGTTGGAAGCCATCGTGCGCGACACCGGCGTGCTGCTGGTGTCCGACGAGGTCTACGAGCACATCGTGTTCGATGGCAAACCCCACGCCAGCGTGGCGCGCCGCCCGCTCCTGGCCGAGCATGCCTTCGTGATTTCGTCCTTCGGCAAGACCTATCACACCACCGGCTGGAAGATCGGCTATTGCTGCGCGCCGCGCCAGCTCAGCGCCGAACTGCGCAAGGTACATCAATTCATGGTGTTCACCGTGCCTTCTCCCATGCAGTTCGCGCTGGCCGAATTCATGCGCGACCCCAAGCCTTACCTGGACCTGCCCGCCTTCTATCAGGCCAAACGCGACCACCTGGCGCAAGGGCTGGCCAAGACGCGCTTCCGCCCCCTGCCCAGCCCGGGCACGTTCTTCCTGCTGGCCGATTACAGCCAGATTTCCAAGCAGAACGAGGCCGACTTCGCGCGCGATCTGACGGTGAATCATGGCGTCACGGTGATACCGGTATCGGCGTTCTACCGTCAGCCCGATGCGCCCGAATCCAACCACCGCATCGTGCGCTTCTGCTTTGCCAAGAAGGACGCCACGCTCGATGCGGCACTGGCACGCCTGGCGCAAGTCTGACGTTTCGCACGGATCAATCCATCGTCATTCCAATATTTCGAACGGGCTCTATCTACAAGCGTTTTTGTTGATGAACATGAATAAAAGCTCGCATAAAAAATAGACGCTCAACAACGCGAAATAAGGAACAAAAAAAGGGCGCCATAAGGCGCCCTTTGCAATCTCCAGCCCAGACCCCGGAGCGCGGCCATTGTCCTTTACGACCGCCGCGCCGCCATGGGATCAGGCCGGACCAGCGGCAAGCTTCTTCGCTGCGCGCAGGCGGCGCATGATCTGCGGCACGATCACGACCGCAGCCGCCCCCACCCACATCGAGATCGACACCGGGCTGGCGAACAACACGCCCACATCGCCATCGGTCATCGACAAGGCGCGGCGCAGGTTCTGTTCCATCATGTTGCCCAACACCACGCCCAAAACCAGCGGCGCCATGGGAACGCCGAACTTGCGCAGGAAATAGCCCAGCGCGCCGATGCCCGCCACCAACAGCAAGTCGAAGGTGCCTGCGTTGATGGCGTAAACGCCGATGTAGCTGATGCACAGGATGCCCGGCACCATCAGCCATCCCGGCACCGACAGCACCTTGGCGAAGAAGCGCACCAGCGGCACGTTCATGACGAACAGCAGCACGTTGGCCACGAACAGCGAGGCGATCAAACCCCACACCAATTCGGGCTTGGAGTCGAACAGAACCGGACCCGGCGTGATGTTGTAGAGCGTCAGCGCGCCCATCATCACGGCAGTGGTACCCGAACCGGGCACGCCCAGCGTCAACATCGGCACGAACGAACCGATGGCCGAGGCCGTGGCAGCAGCTTCCGGCGCGACCAGGCCGCGCATGTCGCCCTTGCCGAACTTGGCATCCGGATCCTTGGCCTCGATGATGCGCTTTTCCTGCGAGTACGCCACGGCCGCGGCCACACTGGCGCCTGCGCCAGGCAACACGCCCACGCCAAAGCCCACCAACGAACTGCGCACCACGCTCCACCAGGTGAGCGCCATTTCCTTCAGGTTGAAGAGCTTGCGGCCGCTGGGCTTGACCTCGACGCTGTGGCCGGACATCACCTTCTCCAGCATTTCCAGCATCTCGCTGACCGCGAACAGCGCAATCACCACCACCACGAATTCGATGCCGTCAGCCAGATGCACCAATTCGAAGGTGTAGCGATACACGCCGGAATTCGCGTCCACGCCCACCACCGAAATCGACAGACCTATCATCGCCGCCAGCACGCCCTTCACGGGTTGTTTACCCAACAGGCTGGTCAGGCAGCAGAACGCAAAGATCATCAGCACGAAGTACTCGGCGGGGCCGAAGGCCAAGGCCCACTTGGCCAGCAACGGCGCGAGCAGGATGATGCCCACCACCGACACGATGGCGCCGAAGAACGCGGACCAGGCGGAAAGCGACAGCGCGACGCTGGCCAGCCCCTGGCGCGCCAAGGGATAGCCGTCCAGCGTCGTCATGATGGCGCTGGCCTCGCCCGGCACGTTCAACAGAATGGCGGTGATGCGGCCGCCGTACTCTGCGCCCACGTACACGGCAGCCAGCAGGATCAGCGCGGTCTCGGGCGGCAGGTTCATGGCAAACGCGATCGGGATCAGCATTGCCACGCCGTTGACCGGTCCCAGGCCGGGCAGTACGCCCACCATCGTGCCGATGAACGAACCGATCATGGCCACCAGCAGGTTGGTCAGCGACAAGGCTACGCCAAAGCCTATCGCCAAGTGATCAAGAATGCCGCTCATATCAGGGTCTCCAGCAAACCGGTGGGCAGGACCACGTCCAGCACCTTGTCGAACAGCAAGAAAAACAGGACGCTCATGACGGCGCCGCCGATGGCGCACTTGACCCAGCCGCCCCCGAACAGGCGACCGACGAATATCGTCATCAGGGTGGTCGCGATCACGAAGCCCAGCCACTGGAACAGGAAGGCATAGGCCACCACGAACGCCATCATCAGCGCGATGCGCGCATTGGCGCCAGGCGGATTGGCCTCGACCTGATGGCCGCCCTTGTAGACCAGCCACAGGCCGCACAGGCCAATGATCAACGCCAGCAGCAAGGGAAAGGCGCGCGGGCCCACCGGCTCATAGGCGAAGGGGGCTTCGATTCCCCAACCCGCCACGGTCATGAAGGCGGCCAGCGCAAGCGCCGCCACGCCCAGTATTCGATCGTTCATGATCACTTTTCCGTTGTAGTCTCATCGCGCGGCGCAGCGCTCCCCTGCCGCCGCGGCAATGCCGGCGGCGGGGAACCCTGAAAAACGCGATAGGGAGGAGAGCCTTGCGGCTTACTTCTTGACCAGGCCGAAAGAGTCGGCCAGTTCGCCGTAGGCCTTGACCTGGTTCTTCACGTAGGCGTCCAGCTCGGGACCCGTCTTGTTGAACGGGAACAGGCCCTGCTGCTGGCGCAGCTTGTCGAACTCAGGCGAGGCCGTGGCCTTGTTGAAGGCGTCGACCCAGAACTGGTAATCGCTGTCCGACACCTTCGGACCGACATAGAAGCCACGGATGATCGGCCAGACGATGTCGTAACCCTGTTCCTTGGCGGTCGGCACGGTGTTCAACTTGCCCGGCAGGCGCTGGTCGTTGAACACGGCCAGCACGCGGATGGGGGCGCCGCCTTCGAGCATGGTGAAGGCTTCCGCCGCGTCGCCCATGTAGGCCTGGATGTGGCCACCGCGCAAGGCCGTGACGGCTTCGCCGCCGCCTTCAAACGCCACGAAGCGCATCTTCTTGAAATCCACGCCCGCGGCCTTTGCGGTCAGCGCGGCCTTCATCCAGTCCTGGCTGCCCACCGTGCCGCCCGCGCCCAGCACGATCTTGGTCGGATCCTGCTTGAAGGCTTCCATCAGGCTCTTCAGGTCGGTGTACGGGGAATCGTTGCGGACCACGGCCACGCCGTAGTCGGTGCCGATGGCGGCCAGCCAGCGCACGTCGTTGACGTTGTATTTGCCGAATTTTCCCTGGGCCAGGTTCAAGAGCGAGCCGCCCGAGAACGCCACGATGGTGCCCGGTTCGTTCGGATGCTGGGCCACGATGTTGTTGTAGGCCACGGCGCCGATGCCGCCAGGCATGTAGACGATACGCATGGCAGTCTTGAGCGCGCCGCTTTGCTTCAGGCCTTCGGTGGCCAGGCGGCAGGTCAAGTCGAAACCGCCGCCGGGCTGGGCAGGCGCGATGCATTCCGGGCGGCGCGGCTCATCGGCTGCGTGGGCGGCGCCCAGGGACAGGGTAATCGCGCCCAGCGCCACGACGGCGGCCAGGCGAAGTTTCAGACTAGTCTGCATTTTTTGCGTCTCCGAGATTTATAGGTCTAGGTATGGCTGGAAGCTCTGCTCAGACGGTTTTTCCGCAATAACGGCCCCAGTGGACGCAACCGTACAAAAACGAAGCTTTCCAAAAGCTTTCAAATCCCGCTGTTTTCCTGGTGCGCCGCAACATCCTGGCGGTTTTCAAGGGTAAACACCAGCGCCACTCTCAGGCCTGCCAATGGCACTCGATTTTCCAGCACCAGGCGCGCGCCCAGGATCTCGGCGATGGTGCCCACTATCGCCAACCCCAGGCCGGCGCCGGGCTTGTTCTTGCCCGCCGCTCCTCGGCGAAAGCGGACGCCGGCCCGGGCGATGTCTTCGGCGGACATGCCCGGACCGCTGTCTTCGACCATCAGCCTGGCCTGCCCGGCCTCCGCCTGGACCTTCACGGTGACCTCCCCCGCCGGCGAGGTGTAGCGGATGGCGTTGTCGACCAGGTTGCTGACCGCCTCCCTCAGCAGCCAATCCGCCCCCTGGACCACGACCGGCCGGATTTCCGCCTCCAGACCGATGTCGAGCTGGCGCGCGCGGGCGGTGGGAAGCAAGCTGCGGATGACCGCGTCGGCCAGTTCGACCAGGTCCACCGGTTCGGGGCTGAAACCGCCTTCGGCCAGCGAGGCGTCCTTAGCGCGCGCCAGAGCGAGCATTTGGTTGGTGGTGCGTACAGCCCTGTCCAACCCTTCCTGCATCGCCAGAAGGGCTGTACGGACCTCCTGGGGGTCTGTTTCGCGCAGCGCATAGGCCGTCTGGGTCCGCAAAACCGACAAAGGCGTGCGCAACTGATGCGATGCGTCGTCCAGGAACTGGCTTTGGACCCTCGCCTGGGCCGCAAAACGGGCCATGTGGAGGTTTACGGCCGCGACTAGGGGTAGGACCTCACCTGGCATCTCCGAAGCGCTCACGGGGCTTAAATCGTCCGCAGAACGCCCTTCAACTTCCTGACGCAGCCTGGCAAGGGGGCGCAGGGCCATGAAAACCCCCAGGATGATCACCAGGACGCTGATCAGGATCACGGCCAAGTCCCGTTCTACCGAACGCACCAGCACCTGGTGCAGGAAGGCCTGGCGGGTATCCAGGCCTTCGGCTACCTGCACGATAACCCGCCCCCCTTTGTTCGCGTACAGCGGGGGATCCATCGGCCGGGCCAGTGCCGCAACCCGTACGGGCGTGCCCTGGTAGTTGGCATAGAAAAAGCGCGGTTCGCCGGAAACCAGGGGTTCGGCAGGCATGGGCAGGCCAGGATTGCCGATTTCGGCCAGCCCATCCTCGGTGGCGACCCGGTAGAAAACGCTGCCATTGGCCGTCAGCTCGAAAAATTCCAGCATCAGGTATGGCTGCTCCATGGCTAATCCACCGCTGGCTGTGGATATGTTGTGGTCGATGGCGCGCAGCGCTCCGGAAAGCGAACGGTCGTAGGCAATGTCGACCTGGTTGCGCAACTGGTGGTTTGACAGCCACAGGGCGCCCATCATCACGAACACCAGCGTGGGGATCAGCCACCAGAGCAACTGGGTTTTCAGGGTGCGATTGCGCTTTTTCGTCGCGAAAAAACCCTTTTTTTCCGCACTTCTAGTTGTCAACAAGGTTCTCCAGGCAGTAGCCCATGCCCCGCATGGTCACGATCTGCACACCGGTATCCGCCAATTTCTTGCGCAAGCGGTGCACCACGACCTCGATCGCTTCCAGATTGATGTCCGCATCGTCCGTCAGGATGCGGTCCAGGATCTGCTGCTTGTTGATGGGTTCGCCGCTTTTCTGGATCAGCACTCGCAGAACCGAGTGTTCACGTGGGGATAACTGCAAGGGCTGTCCGTCGACCGTGAATTTTTGAGCGGAAGTCTCGAAAACCAGGTTTCCCAGAGTGAGCCGGGGGTGCTCACGCCCGCGGCTGCGCCGGATGAGTGCGATCAATCGCGCTTCCAACTCTTCCACAACAAACGGTTTTGGCAGGAAATCGTCCGCTCCCTGGTGGAGCGTCCCGATTTTTTCGGCCAGCGAATCGCGCGCGGTCAAGACCAGGACCGGCGTACGGTCGTCCCGCGCGCGAATCTTCGCGAGCAAAGCATGGCCATCCATGCCCGGTAGTCCCAGATCGAGGATGACCGCATCGAATTCTTCCATCGCCAGCCTTCTTTCGGCGACCAGCCCGTCATCAGCCCATTCAACGACGAAACCCGCGTGCCTGGCCAGGCTTCTTGAAAGCCAGCGGGCAAGTTCGGCTTCGTCTTCTATCAGGAGGATGCGCATGGACGGAGTCCGGGGGGGGATGGCTGGGCGGAATGGGAGAGCATGTTTGGCTTTTCCTTTTTTTCTCTTTATATAAAGACTAATGATTAATAAGGCCTGTGGATAACTACCTTAACCTTGAAAACCTCTTTTTTTTCATCAGCTTGCGGCCGTTTTTGCCTGTGCAAGAACTCTGTGTGGGAAAAAAGTTGAAGTTGGACAAGATTTTGGACCCTGTCCGAAAACCCTGCTTGTTCAACTTGCCTCCACAAAATGTGCACAAGGCGTCCACTTAGGAGTTATCCACAGCCCCTTTCTGCCGAACCGGTCTCAAAAACGGCACTTTTACCCTGAAAAACGCCTCGCTGCCTACCTGCGTTCTTGCCCTCCAGGAGGCTTTCAGAGGCCCCACAAGGCGCTCACGAAACGGGGGCTTCGAGGGGAGACGCCCAGCCGTTCTTGACTGGAAACTGAACAAAAAGTGAGCAGGTTCCGCCGTAGAATCCGGCCATGGCGACAGAAATCAGAATCAAGAAATCAGGTTGGGCAATCTGGCTGAGAAGCCGTTTGTTGGCGGACAACTTGCCGGCCACGCTCTGTGCGGCGGCGCTGATGGGCCTCTTGGGCGCGCTGGCCACCGTGGTGTTCCGGGAAATGCTGGCCTGGACGCAGATGTTGCTGGGGGGCGAGGACACGCCCCACGGCATGGTGTCCTTGGCGCGGGGGCTGAGTCCCTGGCAACGCTTCCTGATGCCGGCCATAGGCGGCGCCATTGCCGGGGCCATCCTGCAAATGGCGACCCGATGGCTGCCCAAGCGCGGCGCGGCGGACTACATGGAGGCGATTTCCATCGGCCGCGGAGTCATCGGCTTTCGCCAGACGGTCGCGCGCAGCCTGTCGTCGATTTTTTCCATCGGCTCCGGCGCCTCCATCGGCCGTGAGGGTCCCATGGTGCAGTTGGCGGCGATGTTGTCATCCCTGACGGGACGTTATCTGGTGCTGCCGCCGCGGCATCTGCGCTTGTTGGTCGCCTGCGGCGCCACGGCGGGGATTACTGCCGCCTACAACGCGCCCATTGCTGGCGCCTTGTTCATTTCCGAGATTGTTTTTGGCGCGATCGCTTCAGCCACGCTGGTGCCGTTGGTCGTATCGTCGGTCGTGGCGAACATTGTGACGCGCCAGATACTGCATTACGACGCGGTTTTTCATATGCCGCCCTTCACTTTCGTGTCCGGCTGGGAGGTCATCAACTACCTGGGACTGGGGGTGATCGCGGGCCTGGCGGCGCCGCAATTCCTGCGCTTTCTCGACACGGCGCGCGCCGCGTTCGGCCGCGTGCCCGCGCCGCTATGGGTGCGCATGGCATTGGGCGGCCTGGTCGTCGGCGCCTTGTCGGTGGTGAATCCCCAGGTCTGGGGCAATGGCTACAGCGTGGTCAATAGCATGCTGCATACGCAATGGGCCTGGCAGGCGGTGGCCGCCATCCTGCTTTTGAAAATGCTGGCCACCGCGGCCAGCGTCGGCTCGGGCGCGGTGGGCGGCGTGTTCACGCCCACGCTGTTCGTGGGGGCGGCGCTGGGCGCCCTGTACGGAACCGGCCTGCAGGCCTTGTTTCCGGCTGGGGATCTGTCGGCGGTATCCAGTTATGCGGTGGTGGGCATGGGGGCCCTGCTGGCTGCCACCACCTATGCGCCATTGATGTCCATTCTGATGATTTTCGAGATGACGCTCAGCTATGAAGTCATGCTGCCGCTGATGCTGGCCTGCATCACGGGCTACGTGATTGCGCATCGCATACGGCCGGACTCGGTGTACGCGAAATCGCTGGCCAGCAACCGGCGCGCGCAGCGCGTCGTCGTCAAGGATCGTGACGAATGACAGGATTTCATTAATACGAATAAATGCTCGTATTAATGAGGAGGGGGAATAGTCCTTAAAAAGGGCTTTTTTCATGAAGACGCGCTTCAAGCCGATCTCTTCCGCGCGATGGGTTTCCACATAGCCGTATCGCTTGTAGATAGCGATGTTCTCGGTCATTTTCTCCTGCGTGTAGAGACGGATGCTGGCATAACCGGCCTGGCGCGCCGCGTTTTCCGCGAATTGCATCAGGTCGCGGCCATAGCCTTTGCCCTGCGCTTGCGGAGCCACCGCAATATTGTCCAGCAGCAGGCAGTCGGACTCCGGAATCAGGACCAGCACACCTTGCACGGTATCGCGCACCCGCAGCACATGGACCACGCCTTGTGCGATGCGGGCAGCGTAATCATCGAGCATCGGCCCGGGCGTCGCGCCGATGCGCGCGACATAGTGGCCGTAGGCTTGCGCGACGATCTGCTCAATGTCGGGCAGGTCGTCGAGGGTGGCTAGGCGTATGTCGAGGGGCATGCATGTTCCGGATAGCGTGCCGCCCGGCCTGGGCGGATTGCTCAGAAATATAGGACGTTCGAGCCGTCGTAGGAATATTTGGCTAATTAGTTATAAAATTTATAACTAATAGTTCGCGTACATACCCAGAAGATGATGTGCGATCACCGAAGAAAGTAGCCGAGTGATCCCGCAAAGGAGTGTCAATGGCACCAAATACGTCTTTCCCGGCGAACGACGCGCCCGACAACCTGTGGAACGAGTATTCAAGGTTCCACGAAGCTTGTTCAGGCGTGTTGGACCGGATCGAGCAGCACAGGGATAGCGGTATTGCCTTGTCGGAGAACGAGTTGTCGGAGTTGAGAACCATGGTGCTCAACCTCAATGCATTCGGCCGGGTGCTGCATGGCAAAAGAGCGCGGGAAATGCGTCAGTTGGCCGAGCGGGCCGAACGGGCATTGGGCGAGGCTGGATCGGCTGCTGCTGCGCGGATCAAGGAAGAGAGCGAGTCCCAAGATAACTCTGCCGCAGTGACGGGCTGAGCCGGCGTGCAGAACCTTGTGTGGTCATGCGTGCCGCCGGCGCAGGATCGAGCGCCCCATCGCACCGACCATCTTGAGCGTGTACAACACGAACAAGGATCCCATAATGTCGCCGGTCAGCATCGCAATGTAGCCATCCGCGAGCGCGGCTCTTTCTCCCTGGAGAAAGAACCAGAGATGGTGAATCGTCGTGTTCATCAGCGCATAGACCACGGCGCAGACCAGCAGGCGCCAGGCGGTAAGGTTGCTCAGGTCCGGCTGCAGCCGCAGTGCCGACCTGGCCCAGCGGTAGGCCAGATAGGGAGCGGCGGCGGCCATGAGGCCGCCGGCCACCGAGCGAAGCATGTCGTCGGGAAAGTAGTAGCAGAAGCAGGCGATCCACGATCCAGCCAACAGCCCCAGCGCCGCGGGCAGGCCAAACAGCAGCGTGCATATCAGGCGCACGCCCGCTGGCAGATAGATCCAGTTGATGCCGCGCACAAACTCAAGGTTGGTAAACACCCATTCATTGACCGCCAGACTGCCCAGGAACAGCACCATCGTCACCAGAGCCCATTTACCCTGATCTAGAATGTTTTCCATACCTCGAATTCCGCCGCTTATCGGTCGCCGCGTCCATTATCCATGAAAGAAAAAAAGAGACCTGCCGATATCTACCTGCGTTTTTTGCGCCTGGCCGACGCGCTGCGCGGCCTGCCTGCGCTGCCGTCGCTCGATCCCATGGAAGAACGCATCCTTACGCTGATCGCGCGCGCATCGCAGGAACAGCGCCGCTTGTCCGTGCGCGACGTGATGGCGGTCGATAGCATCGGTTCGCCGGCCACCCTGCACGCCCGCTTGAAATCCATGCGAGAGAAAGGCTGGGTATTGCTGGTCGATACCGAGGATGCGCGGCGCAAGCAGGTCGAACTCAGCCAGGCCGCGCTGTCGCATTTCGACCGGCTGTCCGAATGCCTGGTGGAAGCGGCGCGCAAGTACTAAGTAGCAGGGCTGCGGTGCCGAAACACGCGGGAGTTCGGGTTATTTCCCGATACAGAAGCTAGAGAAAATCTCGCCCAGCAGATCGTCGCTGGTGAATTTGCCCGTGATGCTGGACAGGCTGTCGTGAGCCAGCCGCAGTTCTTCCGCAAACAGATCCAGCACCCGGTCGTCCTGTTCAGCATGCGCGCCGGCTAGCTCCAGGTGCTCCGCTGCATCTTGCAGGGCGTGCAGATGCCGTTCGCGCGCCAGCCACGGAGATTCGCCTCCGGGATTCCAGCCCGCGATGCGCAGCAATTCGGCGCGCAGTTCGTCCAGGCCCGCGCCGCGCTTGGCCGAGATGCCGAGTTCCTGAGGGCCGGGGGAAAAAGGTGTGGATAACAGGTCCACCTTGTTGAAAACCTTGAGCACCGGCGTGCGCGGCGGCAGGCGCGCGGTGATCTGGGCATCCAGCTCGTCGCCGGGCTGGGTGGCGTCCTGCAGATGCAGGATCACGTCGGCGCGTTCGATTTCCTGCCAGGTGCGCGCAATGCCTATGCTCTCCACCGTGTCCTCGGTTTCCCGGAGGCCGGCCGTGTCGACGATGTGCAGCGGCACGCCGTCGATGTGGATCTCCTGCACCACCTTGTCGCGGGTGGTGCCCGCGATCGGAGTGACGATGGCGATGTCGTCGCCGGCCAGCGCGTTGAGCAAGCTGGACTTGCCCACGTTGGGTTGCCCGGCCAGTACCACGTGCAGGCCTTCGCGCAGGATCACGCCCTGCCGCGCCTGCGCGATCAGCTTGGCGAGGTCCGCGGTCAGCGCGGCCAGGGTCGGGCGGGCTTGATACTTTTCGAGGAAGTCGATTTCCTCTTCGGGGAAATCCAGGGTCGCCTCGACCAGCATACGCAAATGGATGATGCGGTCCGACAGGTCATTCACGCGTGCGGAAAAGTCGCCCGACAGCGACGCCATGGCGCCGCGCGCGGCAGCTACCGACGAGGCCTCGATCAAATCGGCTACGGCTTCGGCCTGAGCCAGGTCCATGCGGTCGTTGAGGAAGGCGCGGCGCGTGAATTCGCCCGGTTCGGCCAACCGGATGCCCAGGTCGCGGCCGGCGGCCAGACAGCTTTCCAGCACGCGGCGCAGCACTGCGGGGCCGCCATGCCCTTGCAGTTCGAGCACGTCTTCGCCGGTATAGGAATGCGGCGCGCGGAAATAGATGGCGATGCCTTCGTCCAGCAATTCGCCCGTACCGGACTTGAACGGCAGGTAGTGCGCATGGCGCGGCGTGAGTTCGCGTTGGAACAGGCGGCGCACGAGTTCGGACAGGTCCGTGCCGGAGATGCGGACGACGCCGATACCGCCTCTTCCGGGGGCGGTTGCAATGGCGGCGATGGGGGCGTAGGCGGACATATTTCGGGCAAGGCAAGGCGAGAACAATAAGGGAATATAACTGTTGCGCCGTCCCTTGTTTGCTGGTTAATGTGGCCCGGAGGTTCAAAACCCGAAACAATCCAGGGAGATCACAATGGCATCTCGGTTTTCGCGTGTCTTGGCCTGCGGCTCAGCCGCGGTGATATTGGCCTTTGGCACCTTCAGTTCGGCCATGGCCCGCGATCTGGTGATCGCCTTGAAGACCGAACCCTCCTCGATGGATCCGCAGTATCACGCACTCACGCCCAATACGCAGATCTCCCAGACCATATTCGATACGCTGGTTGCCACCGACGCGCAGCTCAAGCCGCAGCCCGCGCTGGCCGAGTCCTGGACGGTGGACGGCAAGGTATGGACCTTCAAGCTGCGTCCCAATGTGAAGTTCTCCGATGGCACGCCGTTCACCGCGGAAGACGTGGTCTTCACTTATGCGCGCGTGCCCAAGGTGCCCAACAGTCCTTCGCCATTTACGCTGTATCTGGGTTCGGTCGAGAAGACCGAGGCGATCGATCCCAGCACCGTGCGCATCACCACCAAGGACGTGGCGCCGAACCTGCTGGTCAATCTGGCGCAACTGCCCATCATGTCCAAGAAGGCGGCCTCCGGCCCTGCGGCGGAAGGCAAGACGACCACGGAACTCAATAGCGGCGACGGCCTGATCGGCACCGGTCCCTACAAGTTCGTGTCATGGAAGCGCGGCGCCGAATTCGTGCTGGCACGCAACGACAACTATTGGGGCAAGAAGCCCGAATGGGATCGCGTGGTCTACCGTCCCATCAGCAATGCAGCCGCGCGCGTGGCCGCGCTGCTTGCCGGCGACGTCGACATGATTGAGGATCCCCCGACCGACGACCTGCCCAAGCTCAAGGGCGACAAGAAGCTGTATGTGGAGGAAACGCCGTCGGTACGCGTCGTGTACTTGGCGCTGGACCAGTTCGCCGAGCCCTCGCCCGGCGTGCAGGGCACCGAGAAGAACCCCATGAAGGACAAGCGCGTGCGCGAGGCGCTGTCGCTGGCCATCAACCGCGATGCGCTGGTCGAGCGTGTGATGGGCGGCGTGGCGTTGCCCGCGGGCAATCTGCTGCCCTACCCCATGTTCGGTTCCAGCAAGGAGCATTCCAAGGCCCCCAAGGCCGATGTGGAAAAGGCCAAGGCCCTGCTGAAGGAAGCGGGCTATCCCAACGGATTCTCCATCACGCTGGGTTCGCCGTCGGGACGCTATGTAAACGATTCGAAGGTGGCGCAGGCGATCGCGTCGATGTGGACCCGCATCGGCGTGAAGACCAGCGTGGATGCGATGGCGCCTCCGGTGTTCTTCAAGAACCGCGACAGCTATGCGTTCTCGGCCTATCTGGCGGGCTGGTCCGTGACCAGCGGCGAGATGTCCAACGCGTTGACGTCGCTGCTGGTGACGCGCAATCCCGAAGCGGGATTGGGCACCACCAACCGCAGCCGTTACTCCAACCCCAAGATGGATGCGCTGGTGAAGGAAGCCTCGTCGACCATGGACGACGCCAAGCGTGCGGACCTGTTGTCCAAGGCCAGCAACATCGCCATGGATGACTACGCCATGCTGCCTGTGCACTTCGAGCTGTCGGTATGGGCGATGAAGAGCGACATCCGCTATCAGGGCCGTCCGGACCAGGTCACGCTCGCACAGTTTGCAACGCTGAAGAAGTAAGGCGCTAGTGCTTGCAACGATCGTAAGAAGGCTGCTGCAGACCATCGTCGTCATGCTCGTCATGTCGGCGTTGGTCTTTGCCGGCATCTACATGGTAGGCGACCCGGTGTCGATGCTGGCCAGCCCCGAAGCTACCGAGGCGCAGCGCGCCGCGGTACGCGTATCGCTGGGCCTGGATCTGCCGCTATGGCGGCAGTACCTGATATTCATGGGTCAGGCGGTGCGTGGCGATTTCGGCAACAGCTTCCTGACGGGCGAACCTGCCATGAAGCTGATCCTGGAGCGCATGCCGGCCACGGTGGAACTGGCCTGTGTGGCCATGCTGCTGTCGGTGCTTATCGGCGTGCCGCTGGGCATCCTGGCGGGACTCAAGCCCAAGGCGGTGGGTTCGCGCGCCATCATGACGGGCTCGGTGCTGGGCTTCTCTCTGCCCAACTTCTGGGTCGGCCTGATGCTCATCATGGTGTTCGCCGTGATACTGGGCTGGGTGCCCGCGGGCGGGCGCGGCCAGACCGTCAGCATCGGCTCGCTGCAGTTGAGCGTACTGACCTTCGACGGCTGGCTGAGCCTGGCTTTGCCCGCGGCCACGATCGCTCTCGCCAAGTGCGCGATGATCATCCGCGTGACGCGCGCCGCCACGCGCGAAGCCCTGCCCATGGACTACATCAAGTTCGCGCGCGCCAAGGGCCTGTCGGAAAGGCGTGTGTTGGGCGTGCATCTGCTCAAGAACATCCTGATTCCCGTGGTGACGGTGGCGGGCCTGGAATTCGGCCAGGTGATGGCCTTCGCCGTCGTGACGGAAACCGTGTTTTCCTGGCCGGGCATGGGCAAGCTGCTGATCGATTCCATCATCAATCTGGATCGTCCGGTGGTGGTGGCGTATCTGCTGTTGATTGTGTTCTTCCTGGTCATGTTGAATCTGGTGGTGGACATCATCTACACGGTGCTGGACCCCCGCGTACGCTTGGATAGCCGCCGATGAACACACCCTCCACCGCCGCCGCGCCGCCGGTTCAGGCCAAGGAGCAAACGCCCTGGCGCCGCTTCCTGTCGGATTTTTTTGCCAGCAAGCTGGCCACGCTGGGCCTGATCATGCTGGTCCTGATCGTGGGCGCCGCGCTGCTTGCGCCATGGATCGCGCCGCAGAATCCCTATGACCTGGCGACGCTGGACATCATGGATTCCAAGCTCAAGCCGGGCAGCGAAAGCGGCGACGGCAGCATGCGCTATTGGCTGGGCACCGATGGCCTGGCGCGGGACCTGTTTTCGGCCATTCTGTACGGCATGCGCACCAGCCTGCTGGTGGCCAGCGTGTCGGTGCTGGCGGCCTTCGGCATCGGCGCCACGGTGGGCCTGGTGGCGGCCTATTTCGGCGGCCGCATCGACGCCTTGCTGATGCGGGTTGTGGATATCCAGTTGTCGTTCCCGGCCATCCTGGTTGCGCTGATGTTGCTGGCGATTCTGGGCAAGGGTGTGGATAAGGTGATCATCGCGCTGATCGTGGTGCAGTGGGCGTATTTCGCGCGTGCCGCGCGCGGTGCGGCGCTGGTCGAGCGTGGCAAGGAATACGTGGAAGCGGCGCGCTGCATGTCGCTGTCCTGGGGGCGCGTGCTGTTTCGCCATGTGCTGCCCAACTGTATGCCGCCGCTGATCGTGATCGCCACCATTGACCTGGCGCACGCCATCGCGCTGGAGGCCACCTTGTCGTTCCTGGGCGTGGGCGTACCGGTCACCGAGCCATCGCTGGGCATGCTGATCTACAACGGCTTCGAGTACCTGCTGTCCGGGCAGTACTGGATTTCCTTCTTTCCCGGCATTGCGCTGGCGCTGGCCATCATCGCCATCAACCTGGTGGGTGACCATCTGCGCGATGTACTCAACCCGCGTCACGCGAATTGAGGGCGGGCGCAATGCAGACACCTGTGGAAAAGTCCTTGGCGGCGCCCACGCCCATCCTTGAGGTGCACGGCTTGAAGACGCACTTCCACACGCGCAACGGCGTGGTGAAGGCGGTGGACGGCGTGGACCTGATGCTGGCCGAAGGCGAGATCCTGGGGCTGGTGGGCGAATCGGGATCTGGCAAGAGCATCACCGGCTTTTCGCTGATGGGTTTGCTGGATGAGCCGGGCCGCATCGTCGACGGCACCTTGCGGTTCAACGGCGAGGACCTGCGCGGCGCGACGCCCGCGCGCTGGCGCGAGCTCAGGGGCCAGGAGATTGCGATGATCTTCCAGGATCCCATGATGACCCTGAATCCGGTGCTGCGCGTCGATACGCAAATGATCGAGGCGGTGCGGGCGCACAGCAAGGTATCGCGCGAGCAGGCCCGCCAGCGCGCCTTGCAGACGCTCGCCATGGTGGGCATCCCCTCGCCCGAGGAGCGCCTGCGCACCTATCCGCACCAGTTGTCCGGCGGCATGCGGCAGCGCGTGGCGATTGCGATCGCGCTGCTGAATTCGCCGCGCCTGATCATCGCGGACGAGCCCACCACGGCGCTGGATGTGACCATACAAGGGCAGATCCTGTTCGAAGTGCAGAAGCTGTGCCGCGAGACCGGCACCGCGCTGATCTGGATCACGCACGACCTTGCCGTGGTGGCGGGTCTGGCGGATCGCGTGTCGGTCATGTATGCGGGGCGCGTGGTGGAAACCGGCACCACGCAGGCCGTCATCAGCCATCCCATGCATCCTTACACGCATGGCCTGATCGCGTCCATTCCCACGCCCGAATCCCGCGGCAGGCCGCTGGTCCCGATTCCCGGCATGACGCCGTCGCTGCTCAACCTGCCGCAAGGCTGTGCGTTCCGCGGGCGCTGTCCGCGCGCCACCAATGCCTGTCTGGTCGAGCCGCAGCCCGTGGAGGTGCGCCCGGCGCAATGGGTGCGTTGCTGGCATGCTGGAGGACCAGACACCAAATGAACGTCGCAGAACGTGATCCCGCCGTCCCCATCCTGTCGCTGCGCGAGGTCGAACTGCGCTTCGTGCAGCCCGTGGATCTGGCAGGCCGTATCGCCAACCTGCTGGGCGCGGGGTTGAAGACGCAGGTCGTGCATGCGGTGGCGGGCGTCTCCCTGGATGTGCGGGCGGGCGAAGTGATAGGCATCGTGGGCGAATCGGGCTGTGGAAAATCCACCTTGGGCCGCATTGTGTCTGGCATCCTGCCGCCGACGGCGGGCGACGTCGGCTACAAGGGCCGCGCCGTGAAGGCCATGTCGGGTCCCGAGCGGCGCGCCTATGAGCTGGGCGTGCAGATGATCTTCCAGGATCCCTATGCCTCGCTGAACCCGCGCATGCGCGTGCGCGAAATCATCGGCGAGGCGCCCGTGGCGCATGGCCTGGTCCGCGCGCGCGACAAGGCGGACTACGTAGCCGAGCTGATGCGCCAGGTGGGGCTGGATCCGGCTTTTGCACAGCGTTATCCCCATCAATTCTCTGGCGGCCAGAGGCAGCGCGTAGGCATTGCGCGGGCCCTGGCGCTCAAGCCTTCGGTCATCGTATGCGACGAGGCGGTCGCCGCGCTGGACGTGTCGATCCAGGCCCAGGTGCTTAATCTGTTCGAACGGTTGCGTGCGGACCTGGACCTGACCTATCTTTTCATCAGCCATAACCTCAGCGTGGTGAGCCACATATCGGACCGCGTGGCCATTATGTACCTGGGCCGCGTGGTGGAGCTGGCGCCCACCGATACGGTTTTCCAGCGCGCCAGCCATCCGTATACGCAGGCCTTGCTGAAGGAACTGCCGACGTTGCAGCCAGGGCGGCGCACCTACCAGCCCATCAAGGGCGAACTGCCGTCGCCGCTGGACCCGCCGACGGGCTGCGCCTTCCACCCGCGTTGCCCGCACGCGATGCCGCGCTGCAAGGCGGAGCGGCCGCTGCTGCGCGAAGTTGCCCCGGGCCAGTTCAGCGCCTGCCATCTGAACGATATGTGAATTCAACTCTTACGCTTTATCCACAGCCATGAAAACCATAGACGAAATCGAACGCGCCCACGGCGACCTCACAGCATTGCGACGGGATATCCACGCGCATCCGGAACTCGCTTTCCAGGAAACCCGCACGTCCGCGCTGGTGGCGGAGCGCTTGCGCGGCTGGGGCCTGGAAGTCCACACCGGGCTGGGGAAAACCGGTGTGGTGGGCATATTGCGCGGTGGCAGCGGCAAGAAGACCATCGGCCTGCGCGCTGACATGGACGCGCTGCCCATGCCCGAGCACAATCGCTTTGCGCACAAGTCCACCATCAGCGGACGCATGCATGGCTGTGGCCATGACGGACACACGACGATGCTGCTGGGGGCGGCGCAGTACTTGTCCACACATCGCGATTTCGACGGCACGGTGGTGTTCATCTTCCAGCCGGCCGAGGAAGGCGGCAACGCCGGCGCACGCGCCATGATGCAGGACGGCCTGTTCGAGAAATTCCCCTGCGACGCGGTGTTCGGCATCCACAACATGCCCGGCATGCCGGTCAACCAGTTCGGTTTCCGTGCGGGACCGACCATGGCGTCCAGCAACCGCTGGGACATCGTCATCAAGGGCGTGGGCGGCCATGCGGCGCAGCCGCATGCATCGGTGGACCCCATCATCGTCGCGGCCGACATGGTGCATGCCCTGCAGACGGTGATCTCGCGCAGCAAGAATCCGCTGGACCAGGCCGTGCTGTCGATCACGCAGATTCACGCGGGCGACGCCTACAACGTGATCCCTGGCGAAGCCGTGCTGCGCGGCACCGTGCGCACTTATTCGGTGGAGACCCTGGACAAGATCGAGGCCGACATGCGCCGCATCGCGACCACCCTGCCGCAGGTCTACGGCGGCACGGGCGAACTGGATTTCGTGCGCGCGTATCCCCCGCTGGTGAACTGGGAAAAGGAAACCGCTTTCGCCGCGCAGGTCGCCGAAGACGCGTTTGGCGCCGAAAATGTGCAGCGCGAGATGCCGCCTTTCATGGGGGCGGAGGACTTCTCGTTCTTCCTGGAAGCGGTTCCGGGAACCTATCTGTTCCTGGGCAATGGCGACGGCGACCATCGCATTGAGACCTATCACGGCATGGGCCCATGCCAGCTGCACAACCCGAATTACGACTTCAACGACGCCTTGCTGCCGGTAGGCGCAACTTATTGGGTGAAACTGGTGCAGGCGTTTTTGCCGAAGTCCTGAGTCACGCAAGTCATTGATTTAAAAGGCGCGGGCTCTCAACGGCCCGCGCCTTTTTTCGTGGCGGGGTCTAGTTGTGCACAGGCTATCCACCTGCTATTCACCGCCTATCCACCGGGATATCCCCCGGCAATCCACCGCTTTTCCCTGGCTTGCCACCAGGCTTATCCCAAGACTTATCCACAGGCTTGGCGGGTGCAATTTGCGGGAGTAGCGCTCTCGTTCCCAGGGTAAATGCGTATGCCTGCGTGGCCGGCTCGGCCTTGACTCGTTCGGGTCTACCAGCCTAGCATTGATATAACTGTGAAATATCACTGTTATTTTAAATGGCAGTTCCGCCCTTACCTGAACAGGAAATCCCATGGTCCAGAAAGTCCGTATCACCAGCCCCCACGTCGCCGAAGCCGAGCCCGGCCTGTGGTCCAACTGCCTGCGCGTGAAAGATTCGGTTTATCTGTCTGGGCTGACCGCCCGCGCCAACGACGGCAGCACCATCCAGGGCGCCAATGCCTATGAACAGGCACAGGTCATTTTTGCGAAGATGAAGCATCTGCTGGAAGCCGCAGGCGGCCAGATCGACGACATGGTCACGATGACGATCTTCCTGACCAATATGGGGGACAACCAGCAGGTGTGGAAGGCGCGCCGCGAATTCTTCAGCGGCGATTTTCCCGCCTGCGCGCTGGTGCAGGTATCCGCCTTGGCCAAGCCCGAGATCCTGGTGGAAATCCAGGGCCAGGCCCGTCTTGCGGACTGACACCATGAAAATCGTTCGCTATGCCAGCGAATCCGGCCCGGTATTGGGCCGGCTGGACGGCCAGACCATCACGCCCTTTCAGGGCGTGGCTGACGTACAGGCGCTGCTGAGCAATGTCGCGCAGGCCAGCGGCGCGGCCGTGCCGCTGGATTCGGTGCGCCTGCTCGCCCCCATCGTGCCGCAGCGCAATGTGTTCTGCGTGGGCTGGAACTACCTGAAGCACTACGACGAAAGCAAAGGCAAGCGCGAAGGGCAGGAGGTCGAGCTGCCGGATCGCCCCACCTTCTTCAGCAAACTGCCCACCACGGTTGCGGGTCCGCATGACAGCGTGCCCCTGCATGAAGCCTATACGGCCAAGCTGGACTGGGAGGTCGAGCTGGCCGTGGTGATCGGCACGGAGGGACGCGATATCGCCGAAGCCGATGCCCTAGGCCACGTGTTCGGCTACACGATCGCCAATGACCTCAGCGCGCGCGATCTGCAACGCGCGCATGGCGCGCAATGGTTCAAGGGCAAGAGCCTGGATGCGACCTGCCCGATGGGGCCGGTGCTGGTCACCGCGGACGAAATCGGCGATCCGCAGAATCTCGCCCTGGGTTGCGACGTCAATGGCGCGCGCATGCAGGTGGGCCACACCCGCAACCAGATCTTCAGCGTGGCGCGCGTGATCGCGGAGCTGTCGCAGGGACTGACCTTGCTACCCGGCGACGTCATCCTGACCGGCACGCCGGAGGGCATAGGCGCGGCCCGCCAGCCCCCCGTGTTCCTGGTCGACGGCGATGTCGTGGAATGTTGGGTGGACGGCATAGGCGCATTGCGCAACGTTGTGCGTGCAGGCCTGTGCTACGCGGAATAAGCCGCCTGGCGTGCGGCACCGATGACAAATCAAGGGGTAAACATCATGAAGAAAACCGTATTGGCCGCCGCGCTGGCGCTGGCCAGCGTGAACGCCGCCGCTGACACGTTTCCGTCGCAGCCCATGACGCTGATCGTGCCGTACACCGCGGGCGGGTCCTCGGATGCGCTGGCGCGGGCGCTGGGCAAGGCCATTGCGAAGAACTCGGGCGCCAACATCATCGTCGAGAACCGTCCGGGCGGCAGTACCGTGATCGGCGCGCAAGCCTTGCTGGGCAAGCCGGCGGACGGCAACACCGTGCTGCTGATCGCGGCCAGCTTCGTCATCAATCCTTACCTGCTGAGCCAGCTGCCTTATGACAGCGTGAAGGACTTCCAGCCCGTCACGCAGCTAGCGTCCAACCCGCATGTGCTGGTGGTCGGACCCAAGGTGCCGGCTGGCGATCTCAATGCGTTCCTGGCCTGGGCCAAGAGTCAGGGAGACAAGGCGACCTTCTCGTCGTTCGGCAACGGCTCTTCGGGCCACTTGGGCTTCGAGATGCTGAAAAAGCAGGCAGGCCTGGGCACGATGCACGTGCCGTACAAGGGCGCGGCGCCCGCCACCATGGCCGTGCTGAGCGGCGAAGTGGATGCGACCCTGGGCGATGTGGGCGTGGTCGCGCCGCATGTCCAGGCGGGCAAGCTGCGCGCATTGGCGGTGGCAGGAAAGGTGCGCACGCCCGCGCTGCCTGATGTACCGACCTTTGCCGAGGCGGGCCTGCCGGGCTTCGAATCGCAAACCTGGATGGGATTGCTGACGCGTACCGGCGTGCCCGCGGACCGCGTGCAGCGCTTGAACCAGATGTATTCGGAAGCGCTGCAGGATGCCGATGTGCGCCAGATCCTGGCGCAGCAGGGCATGGTGGCGGCGGCCTCGACGCCCGACGCATTCACGGCGTTCATGAAGGCGGAGTCCGCCAAATACGGACAGGCCATCAAGGACGGCAACGTGCGACTCGACTGAGCAAACGCTGGCCCGCCCGCACCGGTCGCTATAATCGCAGCGGTATGCGCCGGTTGCGGCGCGTGGTCAGCAACCATCACCGCATGCCCAAAACCCCTACTCCCAAGCGATTGCAGGAAGACAGCGCGCCGGCGGCTTCGCTCGGCGAACAGGCGTATATCGCGATCAAGCGCATGATCCTCACGCAGGAGCTGCGCGCCGGGGACCAGATCAATGTCGCGCAACTGAGCGAACAGCTGTCGCTGGGCCGCAGCCCCATCCATCTGGCCATACACCGGCTGGACCGCGAGGGCCTGGTGGACATCCTGCCGCGCAAGGGCATCCTGGTCAAAGCCGAAACCATAGACAGCTTCCTGGAGCTGATCTCCGCGCGCCTGCTGGTCGAACCGCACCTGACCGGCCTGGCTGTGGACAATGCCACGCCGGCGCTGCTGGAACGCTTGCAAGCGCTGGTGGCGGCAGGTTGGGAATGCCATGAGCGCCAGGACCGCCTGGGCAGCATGGAGATCGATCGCAGGTTCCACCAGACGTTGTACGAAGCCGCGCGCAATGACATCCTGGCGGAATTCGCCGGCAGCCTGCTGGACCGTTCCATGCGCCTGTGGTTCCGTCCGCCCGCGGGCAAGGCCGAAAAACCCAACGTGGCCGAACTGGAAGACCTGTACAACATGGTCGAGCGCGGCGATAAAAGGGCCGCGGTGCGCAAGATGGAGCAGCACATCGGCTCCGTGCGCGGCAAGTTCCTCTCTCGCGAATAAGCTTATAGCCGCAACGCGATGGCGCGCCATATGACGCGCAGGCTTGAACAAAGGCCGAATAATTCGTTTGCGTAGGGGTTGCGCGTTTTCATAATGGATCGTTCCTGAGCCGGCTTGGCCGGCGGCATTCGCGCAAGGAGCGATCCATGTCCCAGAGCAACGCGCTGCGCCGGTCCGAGGCGTATGCCGAACCCGCGGCGCAAGCCTTTACGATCCGCCCGCTGGCGGCCGTGACCGGCGCCGAAATCGTCGGCATCGACCTGTCGCGCGAGCTGGCTCCGGCCGATTTCACCCAGGTGCATCGCGCGCATCTGGACCATCATCTGCTGGTGTTCCGCGACCAGCGCATTACGCCGCAGCAGCACATCGATTTCAGCCGCCGCTTCGGCCGCCTGATGATCCACGTGCTGCATCAATTCCATCTGCCCGGGCATCCCGAGATCCTTATCGTCTCCAACATCGTTGAAGACGGCAAGCCGATAGGGCTGGGCGACGCCGGCAAGTACTGGCATTCGGATATCTCGTACAAGGAACTGCCCAGCCTGGGTTCGCTGCTGCACGCGCAGGAGCTGCCCGCGCAAGGGGGCGACACGCTGTTCGCCGACATGCATGTGGCGTACGACACCCTGCCCGCCGCCTTGCGCGACGCCATCGAAGGCAAGCGCGCCGTGCATTCCTATCTGGCCAAGTATGGCCAGTTGCAGAAGGAAGGCGCATGGCGCCCCAATCTCAGCGCGCAACAAGTGGCCCAGGTGCAGGAAGTGGTGCACCCGGTGGTGCGCACGCATCCGGAGACGGGCCGCCGCGCGCTGTTCGTGAGCGAAGGCTTCACTACCCGCATCGAGGGCCTGCCCGAGGACGAGAGCCGCCAGATCCTGGACGAGCTGTTTGTCCACAGCATCCGGCCCGAACACATTTACCGCCACCAATGGCAGCCGCATGACCTGGTGTTCTGGGACAACCGTTCCCTGATCCATCTGGCCGGCGGCACGCCGGACCATCTGCGCCGCAAGCTGTACCGCACCACGATCGAAGGCGACGTGCCGTTCTGATCTTCAGTCCGATGCAATGTTGCGCAAACCATTTATCCACAGGGTACGCCATGGGTTTTTCTTCAGCTCTACGTGATCGCTTGGTCCAGGCCGCCACCGGCGCGGGCCTGGCGCTGATACTTGCCGTGCTGGCGCTGGCTGCGCCCACGCCAGCCATGGCGGAGGGCCGCATCCGCATCGCCGAGCAATACGGCATCGTCTATCTGCTGCTGAACGTGGCGCGTGACCAGCAGTTGATCGAAAAGCACGGCAAGGCCGATGGTGTGGATATCTCGGTCGAGTGGGCCAAGCTGTCGGGCGGCTCAGCCGTGAACGATGCGCTGCTGTCCGGGGCTGTGGATATCGCGGGGGCGGGCGTGGGACCGCTGCTGACGATCTGGGACCGCACGCGCGGCAAGCAGAACGTGAAGGGCGTGGCCTCGCTGGGCAACTTTCCCTATTACCTGGTCAGCAACAATCCCAACGTGAAGACGATCGCCGATTTCACCGACAAGGACCGCATCGCGGTGCCGGCGGTGGGCGTGTCGGTGCAATCGCGCGTGTTGCAGCTGGCGTCGGCCAAGTTGTGGGGCGACGCGCAGTTCAACAAGCTGGACAAGATTTCCGTCGCCCTGCCGCATCCGGACGCGGCCGCCGCCATCATCGCGGGCGGCACGGAAATCACGGGGCATTTCGGCAATCCGCCTTTCCAGGAGCAGGAGCTGGCCGAGAATCCCAAGGCGCGCATCGTGCTCAATTCCTATGACGTGCTGGGCGGACCCAGTTCGTCGACGGTGCTGTTCGCCACCGAGAAATTCCGCAAGGAAAATCCCAAGACCTACAAGGCGTTCCAGGCCGCGCTGAAGGAAGCGGCGCAGTTCGCCGCCGCCAATCCGGAAAAGGCCGCGGATACCTATCTGCGCGTGACCGGCGCCAAGCTGGACCGCGATTTCCTGATCAAGGTGATCAAGAACCCCGACGTGCAATTCAAGCTGGAACCGCAGAACACCTACGCGCTGGCCGAGTTCATGCACAAGGTGGGCGCGATCAAGAATGCCCCGGCCAGCTGGCGCGACTACTTCTTCGACGATCCCGTCACGGCGCAAGGCAGCTGAGATGGGATTGAGCGCCGCCACCCCTGTGGATAACGCCGAAAAGGCCGCGCCTTTGCTGGCTGTGGATAAGGTGTCTATCGAATACAAGACGCGCGAACGGCGCGTGCGCGCCACGCATCAGGTCAGTTTTGACGTGCATGACGCGGAGCGCTTCATCCTGCTGGGCGCATCTGGCTGCGGCAAGTCCACACTGCTCAAGGCGATCGCGGGTTTCATCGAACCGACCGAAGGCCGCATCGCCGTCGATGGCAAAGCCGTGCGCGGCCCCGGGCCCGACCGCATCGTGGTGTTCCAGGAATTCGACCAGTTGCCACCTTGGAAAACGCTGCGCCAGAACGTGGCGTTTCCGCTGGTGGCCTCGCGCAAGCTGAGCCGGCGCGAGGCCGATGAGCGCGCCATGCACTATCTGGACAAGGTGGGGCTGTCCGCGTTTGCCGATGCCTATCCGCACACCCTGTCTGGCGGCATGAAGCAGCGCGTGGCTATCGCGCGCGCCTTGGCCATGCAGCCGCGCGTGCTGTTGATGGACGAGCCCTTCGCAGCGCTGGACGCGTTGACGCGGCGGCGCATGCAGGAAGAGCTGCTGGCGTTATGGGAAGAGGTGCGCTTCACGCTGCTGTTCGTCACGCATTCGATCGAAGAGGCATTGGTGCTGGGCAGCCGCGTGCTGCTGCTGTCACCGCATCCGGGGCGCGTGCGCGCGGAGCTGAACGCCCATGCCTTCGGGCTGCACAGCCAGGGCTCGGCGGCGTTCCAGTCGGCCGCCAGGCGCGTTCATGACCTGCTGTTCGACGTGGCGCCCGCGGAACAGCCGGCTGAACTTGCCGCAGAACGCGCTGCGGCCTGAAGGACACACACGCATGACTACTGCCCATGCGGGCTTCGTGCCCATCCGACCCGAGGTGGAGTACGAGCTGCCGCCCCTGCCGCCCCAGGCGGCCGAAGCTCCCCTGCCCTGGCATGAACGCCTGTGGCAGCACGCCAGCCTGCGCAAGCTGGCCATCCTGGCGCTGCTGGCCGCGATCTGGGAGCTGGCGGCGCGCTATACCGATAACGACTTGCTGCTGCCCAGCGCGTCGCAGACGGCGGTGGCCTTCGTGCAGGGCATGGCCGGGGGCGAGTTGCTGGCGCGCGCCGGACAGTCGTTGCGCGTGCTGGCGCAGGGCTATGCGGCCGGCGTGGCGTTGGCCTTTGTGCTGACCACGCTGGCGGTGTCGACGCGCTTCGGGCGCGATCTGCTTTCCACCTTGACCGCCATGTTCAATCCCCTGCCTGCGATCGCGCTGTTGCCGCTGGCGCTGCTGTGGTTCGGCCTGGGCGAAGGCAGCCTGGTGTTCGTGCTGATCCATTCGGTGCTGTGGGCGCTGGCGCTGAACACGTATGCGGGCTTTCTCGGGGTATCGGAGACGTTGCGCATGGCGGGCCGAAATTACGGCCTGACGGGCCTGCGCTACGTGCTGCAGATTCTGGTGCCCGCTGCCTTGCCGGCCATCTTGGCGGGGCTGCGTATAGGCTGGGCGTTTGCCTGGCGTACGCTGATCGCGGCGGAACTGGTGTTCGGCGCTTCCAGCGGCAAGGGCGGCCTGGGCTGGTACATCTTCCAGAACCGCAACGAGTTATACACAGACCGCGTGTTCGCGGGGCTGGCGGCAGTGGTGATTATCGGCCTGCTTGTGGAAAACCTGGTGTTCGACACCGTGGAGCGATTCACCGTCAGGCGCTGGGGCATGCAGCGCTGACGGCCCACCGCGTAGAGCGGCGTTGCGACCACAAAAAAAAGGCGGCCCCGACGGGCCGCCTTGCGCATGGGCGCGTCGCGCTTTACAGCTTCAATCCCAGCGCCTTGGCCACGCCGGCGGCGTAGGCGGGATCCGCCTTGCGGAAGTGTTCCAGCTGGCGGCGTTGGATCTCTTCCGGCACGCCGGCCATGTGGCGGCCGATGTTGCCGAACAGCTGCTCCTGCTGCGCGGGCGTCATCAGGCGGAACAAGGCGCCCGGCTGCGAGTAATAGTCATCGTCCACGCGATGATTCCAGCGTGCCGCGGCCTGGCCGTCCAGCGCCAGCGGCGGCTCGCCCGCCGACGGGGTTTCCTTCCACTCGCCCGCGCTGTTGGGCTCGTAGTTCAGCGTGGCGCCGGCATTGCCGTCGACACGGCCCGCGCCGTCGCGGTGGAAGCTATGGAACGGGCAGCGCGGCGCGTTCACCGGGATCTGGTGATGATTGATCCCCAGGCGGTAGCGATGCGTGTCGCCATAGGAGAACAGGCGGCCCTGCAGCATCTTGTCCGCCGAAAAGCCGATGCCCGGTACCACGTTGGCGGGCGTGAAGGCGGCTTGCTCCACTTCGGCGAAGTAATTCTCGGGGTTCTTGTTCAGTTCCAGCACGCCGACTTCGATCAGCGGATAGTCACCGTGCGGCCAGACCTTGGTGAGGTCAAAGGGATTGATGTGGTAGGTCGCGGCTTCGGCTTCGGGCATGATTTGCACCTTCAGCGTCCACTTCGGGAAATTGCCCTGCTCGATGTTGTTGAACAGGTCGCGCTGCGAGCTTTCGCGGTCATGGGCGACCACTTGGGCGGCTTGCTCGTCGGTCATACAGGCGATGCCCTGCTGCGACTTGAAGTGGAACTTCACGTAGAAGCGTTCGCCGTCCTTATTGATGAAGCTGAACGTGTGCGAACCGAAGCCGTGCTGCTGGCGCAGGTTGGCGGGAATGCCGCGGTCGCTCATCAGGGTCGTGACCTGGTGCAGCGATTCGGGGTTGAGCGACCAGAAGTCCCAGGCGGCGGTGGCGTTGCGCAGGTTGGTCTTGGGGTCGCGCTTCTGGGTATGGATGAAGTCGGGGAATTTCAGCGGATCGCGGATGAAGAAGACCGGCGTGTTGTTGCCCACCAGATCCCAGTTGCCTTCCTCGGTGTAGAACTTGATGGCGAAGCCGCGCACGTCGCGTTCGGCGTCCGCCGCGCCGCGCTCGCCGGCCACGGTCGAGAAGCGCAGGAACAGCGGGGTCTGCTTGCCAACTTGGGAAAAGATATTGGCGCGGGTGTAGCGCGAGATATCGTGCGTGACGGTGAAGGTGCCGTAGGCGCCCGAACCCTTGGCGTGCACCACGCGTTCGGGGATGCGTTCGCGGTCGAAATGGGCGAGCTTTTCAATCAGCCAGAAGTCTTCCAACAGCGCCGGGCCGCGGGGGCCTGCGGTCAGCGTGTTGTTGTTGTCGGCCACGGGCGCGCCTGCGGCGGTGGTCAGATGCGTCTTCTTGTCGGTCATAGCACACTCCTTATGAAATGCCTGGAATGCGGGAGCCGCTGCGGGCCCGCGCCGTGTCTGGGATAACCCCCGGCATTGCCGGCCTGAGGGCTATCACGGACACATCATAGGGGGCTTGTCCTACTGTGTGAAGTTGATTGAGCTATCAAATTTGATAAATAATAACTATCGAAAAAGACGCAGATCGGCATGATGCGTACCGTTCAGGCGAAAAAAAACCGGCCCATGCGGGGCCGGTTTCCTGTGCGGGAGCAGATATCAGCGGTTGGCCGCGGCTTCCGTCTTGCGCTGCATGGCGCGGGTGATGGACCACTGCTGCGCGATCGACAAGGTGTTGTTGACGCACCAGTAGAGCACCAGGCCGGCCGGGAAGAAGAACATCATCCCGCCGAACACCAGCGGCATGATCATCATGACCTTGGCCTGGATGGGATCCGGAGGCGTCGGGTTCAGTTTGATCTGCAGGAACATGGTGGCCATCATGATGGCGGGCAGAATGAAGAACGGGTCGCGGATCGACAGGTCGTGTACCCACAGGATCCAGGGCGCGCCGCGCATTTCCACGCTGGCCAGCAGTACCCAGTACAGCGAGATGAACACCGGGATCTGCACCACCATCGGCAAGCAGCCGCCCAGCGGGTTGATCTTCTCGGTGCGGTACATCTCCATCATGGCCGCGTTGAGCTTCTGCTTGTCGTCGCCGTACTTTTCCTTCAGGGCCTGCAGGCGCGGAGCCACCTGCTTCATGCGGGCCATGGAGCGGTAGCTGGCGGCGGCCAGGGGGTAGAACACGGCCTTGATCAGCACGGTCAGCGCCACGATCGTCCAGCCCCAGTTGCCCAGGATGGAATGCAGCCAGGTCATCAGCTTGAACAGGGGCTTGGCGATGATGGTCAGCCAGCCGTAGTCGACCACCAGTTCCAGGCCGGGGGCCAGGGCCGCCATGGCCTTCTGGTCCTGCGGACCGACCCACAGGTGCGAATCGACGCGCGTGGCGGCGCCAGGGGCGATCTCGCCGACGGCTTCGATGCTGCGGGCGGCGTACAGGTTCTTCTGCACTTCCAGCAGTTCGTTGGTGCGCGGCTTGCCCTGCGGGGGCACCCAGGCGGTGGCGAAATAGTGCTGGACCACGGCGATCCAGCCGTTGTCCGATTGCTTGATGTAGTTGGCCTTCTTCTTTTCGATGTCGCCGAAGGTGATCTTCTGGAACTTGTCCTGTTCCGAGTAGACGGCGAAACCGGTGAAGGTGTGATAGAAGCTGGACGTGTCGGCCGGGTCGTTGCCGTCGCGCTCGAGCTGCAGGTACAGGGCGGGCGACACGGGGGCGGCGCTGACGTTGGCCAGGTCGTGGCGCACGTCGACGTCATAGCGGCCGCGGTGCAGCGTGAACGTCTTGGTGACCTTCACCCCGCCGGATTCGCCTTCGAAGGCGACCACCAGGTTGTCGCCGGTCAGCTGGCGTTCCGAGGACACGATGCGGAAAGGCGTCTGGTGCGTGGGGAAGCTTTGGCCATTGGGCGCGCCCACCACACCGGTCTGCACCACGTAGTTCAGGCCGGCGGCGCGGTCCAGCAGCACGGTCGGCTTGTCGGGCTGGCCGGTCGCCGGGTACTTGAGCAGCTCGGCGCGCACCAGCTGGGCGCCCATGGTGTCGAATGTCAGGCGCAGCACGTCGGTCGTGATGACGACTTCTTCCGAGCGCGCGGCGACGGGCGCCGTGGCGCCGGGAACGGCAGATGCAGCGGCGGTCGCGGGGACGGGTGCGCTGGGCACCGAAGGCGTCGCGTTGTTCGCGGCAGCCTGCGGCTCGCTCGTGGTGGCCGCCGGCGTGGGGCCGAACAGCGACGGCTTGCCGTTATGGATCTGCCAGTTGTTCCATAGGAGCAACAGCGAGAAGGAAAAAATCATCCAGAGGACGGTGCGTCGGATATCCATGGTGCCTACTGAAGTGAATACGGGCCAGCAAAGCCCGCCAGTTTAGCGTCAATCGTGCTCGGTGCGGTGGCTGTGGGAGCAGCACGGGGTGCCATTGGTTCCCTTGGCCGGCGGAACCGGATCCAATCCACCCGGTGACCACGGGTGGCAGCGGCCGATGCGCCGGACCGCCAGCCAGAAGCCGCGCCAGGCGCCGTGGCGCTCGATCGCTTCGATCGCGTACGCCGAGCAGGTTGGGGTAAAGCGGCATTGCCTGCCGATCCAGGGGCTCAGGAAAAACCTGTAGAACCGGATCGGGGCAATGAGTAGCGCCTTGATCATCGCGCGATCCGCTCAAAGTGAGCGTCCACTTCAGCTCTGGCCATGCGTTTAAGCGCGGTGAGCGTGGTGGGCGCGACCTTGCTATGCAGCCGCACGACGTAATCTTTTGCCGGCAGCCCCAGGCGCCGATGGCGAAACGCTTCGCGGATGACCCGCTTGATGGCGTTGCGCGTACTGGCGTGGGCGGCGAACCGCTTGGCGATCACCAGACCCAGGCGGGCACAGGCATCCTGGCCAGGGGGCAGATCATTGGGAGCGGCGCTCACAATGAAAAACGCCCCTCGGGCAAGACGCCGGCCTTTGAGGGCGGCGGCAAACTCGGAGGGGCGATGCAGCCGCGCCTCCGGGGGAAGCGTGGAGCGCGGCATGGACTGCGGGTCAGGCGTTTGCGCGGAACCGGAACAAGATTGCGAGAGGTCTTGCAATATGGCTGGTCCGTGCAAATAGTCAGGTTTCCGGATAAACCGGAAAACCAGGACTTAGACGGCCAGACGCTTGCGGCCCTTGGCGCGGCGAGCGTTCAGGATGGCGCGGCCAGCGCGGGTTTTCATGCGCACGCGGAAACCATGGGTGCGCTTGCGACGGGTAACGGAAGGTTGGTAGGTACGTTTCATGGACGATCCACAAAAAGAACAAAAGTCAGAAGGGACCTGCCCGGAAGGGTTCCAGATCGCGCATTCAGGAAGCGGGTATCTAATAAGCATTTTTGCAACAGGTGCAAAAAACAACTCGTAGACGGGGCTCTGACCGGGGAAACCCCGGGCGACCTATAGAAGCTAAAACCAGGCATTTGTGTAGGCGTAGGCATCGTTAGACACCTCCGGCAACAAAGCGCGGCTAAGCTCTCTGTGGAACCTTCTGACAGACAGAATTCGGAAAAGCCCACCATTTCAGCAAGTTTTCCCTGTCTTGTCAAACAGTTAAGCCTGTGCCGCGCGGGCACTTATGCCCTACCCTGTGGATAACCCCAGCCCAGGCAAGGTAGAATCGAGGTTTGAATAAGAGCGACATGAAAGAATTCTGGCAGACCTGCGTCAGTCGTCTTGAGCAGGAACTCCCCCCCCAACAAATCAGCGCGTGGATACGACCGCTGGTCCCGCTTGCGTACGACGAAACGCAGGCGGTGCTGCGCGTGGCCGCGCCCAACCGCTTCAAGCTGGATTGGGTGCGCAAGAACTTTTCCCACCAGATCGAAGCGTTGGCCGCGGAGTGGTTCGAGCGTCCGGTACAGGTACTGTTTGAGTTGCCTTCCCAAGGCGCCGCGCCGCGCATGCCGGTCGCGCCCGTGCGGCCTCCGCAATCCGCGCAAACGTACCCGTCCGGTGGTTCCCCTTCAGGCGGCGCACCGCCGCCAGGGCCCGCGGTAGCGCCCGCTCCGGCGCCCGCGACGACGGTGGCGGCGCAGGCTGCGCAAGCCGTGAACGCGGATGCGGCAAACATCGTGTACGAGCGCTCGCGCCTGAACACCGACCTGACGTTCGAGAACTTCGTGACGGGTAAGGCGAACCAGCTGGCGCGCGCCGCCGCGCTGCAAGTGGCCGAGAACCCCGGGACGTCCTACAACCCATTGTTCCTGTATGGCGGCGTGGGCCTGGGCAAGACCCACCTGATCCACGCCATCGGCAATGCGATGGTGGCCGCGGGCACGGGTGTACGCGTGCGCTATGTGCACGCCGACCAGTATGTGTCCGACGTGGTGAAGGCGTACCAGCGCAAGGCGTTCGACGATTTCAAGCGCTACTACCACTCGCTCGACCTGTTGCTGATCGACGATATCCAGTTCTTCTCCGGCAAGAACCGCACGCAGGAAGAATTCTTCTACGCGTTCGAAGCGATGGTGGCCCAGCGCAAGCAGATCATCATCACCAGCGACACGTACCCGAAGGAGCTGTCCGGCATCGACAGCCGCCTGATCTCGCGCTTCGACTCCGGCCTGACGGTGGCGATCGAGCCGCCGGAACTGGAAATGCGCGTGGCGATCCTGCTGCGCAAGGCGGAATCCGAAGGCGTGCCCATGCCCGAGGAAGTGGCGTTCTTCATCGCCAAGCATCTGCGCAGCAACGTGCGCGAACTCGAAGGCGCGCTGCGCAAGGTGCTGGCCTACGCCCGCTTCCACGGCCGCGACGTGCTGACGGTGGATGTCTGCAAGGAAGCCCTGAAGGACCTGCTGTCGGTGTCCAACGGCCAGATCACCGTGGAGAACATCCAGAAGACGGTGGCGGATTTCTACAAGATCAAAGTGGCCGACATGTACTCGAAACGCCGGCCCGCCAATATCGCTTTGCCGCGCCAGGTCGCGATGTACCTGGCGAAGGAGCTGACTCAGAAAAGTCTGCCGGAAATCGGCGATCTGTTCGGTGGCCGTGATCACACCACCGTGCTGCATGCCGTACGCAAGATTTCCGACCTTCGCGCCAAGCAAGCGGAGCTCAACCATACCCTGCACGTGTTGGAACAAACTCTAAAAGGATGAACATGCAACTCGTACAAACCACACGCGATGCATTGCTGAAACCGCTATCGACTGTGGCGGGCATCGTCGAAAGACGTCATACCCTGCCCATTCTGGCGAACATCCTGATGCGCAAGGAAGGCAACAAGGTTGCCTTCATTGCGACCGACCTGGAAGTACAGATCACCACTCATGCCGACTTCGGCGTGGGCCAGGACAACGAATCCACCACGGTCGCGGCGCGCAAGCTGCTGGACATCCTGAAGGCCTTGCCGGACACCGGCGACGTGCGCCTGGCCCTGGCCAGCAACAAGCTGTCGGTACAGTCGGCCAAGAGCCGCTTCGCGTTGCAGACGCTGGCCGCCAGCGAATTCCCCACCGTGGCTCAGCCCGAGCAGTGGGACGTATCGCTGACCATGCCGCAACGTACGCTGCGCCATCTGTTCAACATGGTGCACTTCGCCATGGCGCAACAGGACATCCGCTACTACCTGAACGGCATGCTGCTGGTGTTCGAGCCGGGCCGCGTGCGCGCCGTCGCGACCGACGGCCACCGCCTGGCGCATTGCTCGACGGAAGCCGACGGCATCAGCGAACGCCATGAAGTGATCGTGCCGCGCAAGACCGTGCTGGAAATGCAGCGCCTGCTGGAAGACTCCGACGAGCCCGTTTCCATCGACGTGGCGCCGGGCCAGATCCGTTTCCGCTTTGGCGACGTGGAACTCGTCTCCAAGCTGGTCGAAGGCAAGTTCCCCGACTTCACGCGCGTGATCCCGACCAACTACACGCGCCATTTCCTGGTCGGCCGCGAAGCGCTCCAGGGCAGCCTGCAGCGCGCCGCCATCCTGACCACCGACAAGTTCAAGGGTGTGCGCCTGCAACTGGCGCAGAACCAGATGAAGATCTCGTCCTCCAACGCCGAGCAGGAAGAGGCGCAGGAAGAAATCGACATCGACTACGGCCACGAAGCGCTGGACGTGGGCTTTAACGTCGGCTACCTGCTCGACGTGCTGGCCAACGTCAAGGTCGAGAACATCCAGTGGTCGGTCATGCCCGATGCCAATGCGTCGGCGCTCATCACCCTGCCCGAAGACGACCAGTTCAAGTACGTCGTCATGCCCATGCGGATTTGATCCGCGCCCCTATCGTGGGTTTGTGCCGCTTGCGGGCCTGAGGGCCCGTGGGCGGTCCGGCCGCCAGGCCGTTCTTTAAAGCGTTATCGATACAGACATGTCAGATCAGCAGAACACCACTCCCGAGAACAGCGGCTACGGCGCTGACTCGATCAAGATGCTCAAGGGGCTGGAGGCCGTGCGCAAGCGCCCCGGCATGTACATCGGCGACACCTCCGACGGCACTGGCTTGCACCATATGGTGTTCGAAGTCGTCGACAACGCCATCGACGAAGCCCTGGCCGGCTATTGCGACGACATCGTCGTCACGATCCACACCGACAACTCGATCTCGGTCACCGACAACGGCCGCGGCATTCCCACCGACATCCACAAGGATGACGAATTCCACCGCAGCGCGGCGGAAATCGTCATGACCGAGCTGCATGCCGGCGGCAAGTTCGATCAGAACTCCTACAAGGTGTCCGGCGGCCTGCACGGCGTGGGCGTGTCTTGCGTGAACGCGCTGTCCGAATGGCTGCGGCTGACTATCCGCCGCAATGGCGAAGTGCACCAGATGGAGTTCCGCCAAGGCGAGCGCGTCGCGCCCCTGGCAGTGACTGGCACGACCGACAAGCGCGGCACCGAAGTGCGCTTCCTGGCCGACCCGGTCATCTTCAACAACATCGAGTACCACTACGAGATCCTCTCGAAGCGCTTGCGCGAGCTGTCGTTCCTGAACAATGGCGTGAAGATCCGTCTGGTCGACCAGCGCCAGGGCAAGGAAGAGAACTTCGCGTTCTCCGGCGGCGTGAAGGGCTTTGTCGAGTACATCAACCGCAGCAAGACCGTGTTGCACGCGAACGTGTTTTCGGTCGCCACCGAGTCGGCGGCGGGTGGCGTGCCGGTCGGCGTTGAAGTGGCGATGCAGTGGAACGACAGCTATAGCGAAAGCGTGCTGTGCTTCACCAACAACATCCCGCAGCGCGACGGGGGCTCGCACCTGACCGGTTTGCGCGCGGCCATGACGCGCATCATCAACAAGTACATCGCCGACAACGAGCTGGCCAAGAAGGCCAAGGTTGAAACCTCCGGCGACGACATGCGCGAAGGCCTGACCTGCGTGCTGTCGGTGAAGGTGCCGGAACCCAAGTTCAGCAGCCAGACCAAGGACAAGCTGGTCTCCAGCGAAGTGCGCCCGGCCGTGGAAGAAGCCGTTGCCCGCACGCTGGAATCCTGGCTGCTTGAGAACCCGAACGACGCCAAGGCGTTGTGCAACAAGATCGTCGAAGCCGCCCGTGCCCGCGAAGCCGCGCGCAAGGCGCGCGAAATGACGCGCCGCAAGAGCGTGCTGGAAGGCGCTGGTCTGCCCGGCAAGCTGGCCGACTGCCAGGAAAAGGATCCGGCGCTGTGCGAGCTGTACATCGTCGAGGGTGACTCCGCAGGCGGTTCGGCCAAGCAAGGCCGCGACCGCAAGTTCCAGGCCATCCTGCCGTTGCGCGGCAAGGTGCTGAACGTGGAGAAGGCGCGTTTCGACCGCCTGATCGCCAGCGAACAGATCGCCACGCTGATCACCGCGCTGGGCACCAGCATCGGTCCCGATTTCAACGTCGACAAGCTGCGCTACCACCGTCTCATCATCATGACTGACGCGGACGTGGACGGCGCGCACATCCGCACCCTGCTGCTGACGCTGCTGTATCGCCAGATGCCTGAGCTGGTGCAGCGCGGCTATGTGTATATCGCCCAGCCGCCGCTGTACAAGGTCAAGGTCGGCCGCGAAGAACGGTATCTGAAGGACGACCAGGAAGAAGCGCAGTTCATGCTGCAACTGGCGCTGAAAGAGGCGGAGATCATTTCGGGCGGCAACATCATCCGCGGCGACGAGCTGAGCGACCTGGCCCGCCAGTACGTGGCGGCCGACGGCGTCATCGCGCGCCTGTCGCGCGTGTTCGACGTGGGCGCGCTGTCGGCCATGGCCGAAGGCGTGGAGATCAACCTGGAATCGGCCGAGTCCGCCGCCGACTCCGCACGCCGCCTGGCGGACGCCATGCGCGATCCGGTTAACGGCAACGGCGTCGAAGTCGTGCCGCAATTCGACGAAGCCACCGAACGCCATCGCCTGTCCGTGCAACGCATGCACCATGGCAACGTTCGGGTCAGCATCATCGACGCCGACTTCGTCAACGGCTCGGACTACGCGATCCTGTCCAAGGCCGCCAAGAGCTTCCTGGGCAAGGTCGGCGCGCGTTCGCTGGCTGCACGCGGCGAAGGTGACAAGCGCAAGGAACAAACCGTGTCCGACTTCCGCGAAGCCATGCAGTGGCTGCGCAGCGAAGCTGACCGCAGCATCTCCAAGCAGCGCTACAAGGGCCTGGGCGAAATGAACCCCGCACAGCTGTGGGAAACCACCATGGATCCGAAGGTGCGCCGCCTGCTGCGCGTGCAGATCGAGGACGCCATTGCGGCGGACGAGGTCTTCACCACGCTGATGGGCGACGACGTCGAACCGCGCCGCAACTTCATCGAGACGCATGCGCTGTCGGCGGGGAATATCGACGCCTGACGGCTCGGGATCCCGCGAGAATCCAGTTTCTTCCCGAGGGATCCGGATTCCACAAAAAGGGGCTGCCTTGCAGCCCCTTTTTCTTTGCGCAACCACGGCGGGGTTTGGTTCCCCGAACTAGCCGTGGGTTGCCTGGCTGTGCCGATGCTCCAGCCCGTCCCGGATAAGCGCCAGCGCGCGGCCCAAGCGCGTCAAAGCTTGGACGGTTGCTCGACCGGCCGCTTTGCGAGGCATTCGACGAGCAAGTCTCCCGTCGCACGGATGTGCTGCGTCAGGAGCCTACAGGCGCTGTCCACCTCGCCCTGCTTGCACATCGCCAGAAGCTCCCAGTGCTCCTGTTGCGAGCGATCCCGGTGCGTCGTGTACTCCCACGTGTAGCGCAGGTAGCGTTCGAAGCCCAGGCGCAATGTTTCGACCGTCGTCAGCGTCCTGGGACGATTCGCGGCGGCATACAGCCCCCGGTGAAAGCGCGCATTCAGCAAGATGATCCGATCGACGTTTTTTTCATCGTCCAGTTCCTTGAGCACGCGCTCGGCGGCCTCGAATTGAACCTCGGTCAGCCGGGGGATGGCCCAAGCCAAGGCTTGCGGCTCAATCAGGCTGCGCAAGGTCGTCATCTCTTCCGCCTCGTCAGCCGACATCGTCGCCACGCTGACGCCGCGACGCGGTTCCGAGACCAGGAAGCATTCGCGGATCAGGTCCTTGAACGCCTCCCTGACGACTGTTTGGCTGACCCGGAAGCGCGTCGCCACGGCATCCTGGCGCAGGCGTTCACCCGGCTTTAGCTGGCCGTGAATGATTTCTCCGCGCAGGGCGTCAACCACCGCGCCAGCGATCGAACGATCCGCCAGGGCTTCGCCCGCGGGCGGCGTTTCACCGTAGTCCATAGATTTTCTCCTCCTAGGGATTATACGGACGGGCCAGGTATTGCCGATTATCGATTATCGATTATAGTTCACGGACCCCTCACTTTTCATCAAGGTTGCATATGACGCTCCGCCTTTCCGATTTCGACGCCGTGACCTTCGACGTGTACGGCACGTTGATTGATTGGGAGCCTTCGATCGCCAAGTTCCTGACGCGCTGGGCGCGCGAGAACCGCATCGAGGCTGACGCCGAAACCCTGATCATGGCTTTCGATGGCGCCCGCGCGGCGATCCAGAAGGAACGCCCGGCGCACCTCTACCCCGACGTCCTGACCAAGTGCTTCGAGCGCATCTGCGCCCAATTCAAGGTGGCCGTGGACCCGGACCTGCGCCGTCAGTTCGCGGCCGCGCCGCACACCTGGCCGGCATTCGCCGACAGCCATGCCGGCCTCGTGCGCCTGCAGGCGTCCGCCAAAGTGGGCGCCTTCAGCAACATCGACCAGGCCTCGCTCAATACCTCGTGCGACAACCTGGATTTCCGCTTCGACCTGGTGGTCACGGCGCAACGCGTGGGGGCCTACAAGCCCGATTGGCCGCATTTCGATACCGGCATAGGCGAACTCATGCGCATGGGCATCCCGCGCGAACGGATCCTGCACGTCGGGCAAAGCCTGCGGGCCGACATCACGCCGGCCAACCGGCTGGGCGTGCGTTGCGCCTGGGTCAACCGCCCGGGCAGGCTGCTGGGCTTGTCCGGGGAAGGCGCGGCCGAGGCGAAACCTGATCTCACGGTCTCCAGCCTCGCCGAACTTGTTGCCGCCCTGACCGGCGCCGACCAACCCGCCACAACGCTGGTCTGACCAGGAGTGAATCCATGACCACCACCACCCGTTTCATGCCCCGCGTCCTGCGCGGCGTCCTAGGCGCAGCGTTGTTGGCAGGTAGCGCCACGGCGTTGGCGCAGAGCACCGATCCCATCCTGGAGCGCATCAAGGCAAAGGGAACCATCACCCTGGGTTACCGCGAATCGTCGATTCCCTTTTCCTATCTGGACGACGGCAGGAAGCCCGTGGGTTACGCAATCGACCTGTGCATGAAGGTGGTGGATTCCGTCCGGCAGCGGCTGCAGATGCCGGCACTGAAGGTCGACTACATCGCGGTGAACCCGCAAAACCGGATCGCGTTGGTCGCCAACGGTACCGTCGACCTCGAATGCGGCTCGACGGTCAACTCCCTGGGCCGCCAGGCCCAGGTTGACTTCAGCGCCCCGCACTTCATCTCGACCACCCGGCTCCTGGTGCGCAAGGGCGCGGACATCAAGGAGGTCGAGGACCTCGACGGCAAAGCCGTGGCGCTGCCCATCAACACCACGCCAGAGCGGCTGATCAAGGCCTTGATCGAAGCGAAGAAGCTGCAAGTCCGCATCGTGCCGGTAAGGGACAACTCCGAAGGTTTTCTGGCGCTCTCGACGGGCCGGGCCGACGCCTTCTCGACCGACGACATCCTGCTCTACGGATTGCGCAAGAGCGCCCCGACGCCGGCCGATTTCGAGGTGGTCGGCCGGCCTCTGTCGTTCGATCCCTACGGCCTGATGCTGCAGAAGAACAGCACCGTGTTCCTCAGCCTGGTGAACGCCACCATTGCGCGCGGCGTGCGCTCCGGGGAACTCAACGCTTCCTATGACAAGTGGTTCGTGCCTATGGGCGTACCGCTTTCGCAGGACCTCGCAGCGGCTTTCAAGTTGGCCGCACTCCCGGAATGACGCGACCCGCTCGGGGCTCATGATGAATTACGCATGGAATTGGAACGTTCTTTTCGAGGAGCCTTACGCCGGATGGCTGCTCTCCGGGCTGCAAGCGACGGTGTTGATTTCGCTCGCGGCCTGGGCCATCGCCGTCGTGATCGGCCTGGCGCTGGGCGTGTTGGGCTCGCTGCCCGGCCGCATCCGGTGGTTACTGACGGCTTATGTTGCGGTGTTCAGGAACGTGCCGCTTCTGGTGCAGTTGTTCATCTGGTTCTTTGTGCTGCCGGAACTGCTGCCGAGCGAAGCCGGTCGATGGCTCAAACGCGATCTGCCGATGCCTGAAGTCTGGACTGCGATTGCCGCCCTGGGCCTGTTCACCGCCGCGCGCGTTGCGGTTCAGGTCCGTTCCGGCATCGCTGCATTGCCGCGCGGACAACGGCAGGCGGCCTACGCCAGCGGCATGACGCTGGTGCAGACCTATCGATTTGTCCTGCTGCCCCAGGCCTTGCGGCTGGTCCTGCCGCCGTTGACTTCGGAGTTTCTTACGGTCTTCAAGAACTCGGCATTGGCATTGACCATAGGCGTTTTCGAGATGACGGCGCAGAGCCGCCAGATCGAGAGCTACACCTTCAGCGGCTTCGAAGCATTCACCGCGGCAACGTTGGTGTACCTGTCAATCGCGCTATGCGTCACGGCGGGCATGCGCAGCCTGGAGAAGAGACTGCTGATCCCCGGCACCCAAGGAGGACGGGCATGAACGCAATGTTGGACGTCTCGGTCATCGTGAAGGCGTGGCCGTTCCTGCTGGAGGGATTGGGGCTGAGCCTGCTGTTGACCCTGGTGGCGATGGCCGGGGGGCTGGCGCTCGGCCTGCTGCTGGCGCTTGCCCGCCTCTCCGGGCATGCGCTGCTCGCGGGGGCCGCGGCCGTGTATGTGAACGGATTCCGGGCCGTGCCGTTGATCCTTGTCATCTTCTGGTTCTATTTCATGGTGCCGCTGATCGTCGGCAAGCCGGTGGGGGCGCTACCCTCGGCACTGATCGCCTTCACGCTCTTCGAGGCGGCCTACTACTCCGAAATCATCCGCGCGGGGCTGCAGAGCGTGCGGCCGGGGCAGTGGCAGGCCGCGGCAGCATCGGGTTTGAGCCGTGCGCAGGCATTGCGCTTCGTGGTGCTGCCGCAGGCGCTGCGCAACATGATGCCCGTGCTCATCACGCAGGCGATCGTGCTGTTCCAGGATACCTCGCTCGTCTATGTCATCTCGTTGCGCGACTTCATGACCTCCACAAGCATCGTGGCCAACCGGGATAACCGGTTGATCGAGATGTACCTGTTCGCAGCGCTCGTCTACTTCGTGCTCTGCGCATCCCTTTCACTGGCGGCGCACCTGGCCGCCAAGCGCAGGAGCGCCGTATGACTGCAGAAAAGATGGAAGAAGCGCCCATGATCGACGTATCCGGGCTGTACAAGTCCTATGGCGCGACCCCGGTGCTCAATGGTTGCGACCTGGCGATCCGCCGCGGCGAGGTGGCCGTGATCTGTGGACCCTCAGGCTCGGGCAAGAGCACGTTGATCAAGTGCTTCAACGGCCTGGAGTCGTTCCAGCGCGGCAGCGTACGCGTCGACGGTGTCGAGGTGGGCGCCGCTGCCGCCAATCTGAGCGATCTGCGCAGCCGCGTCGGCATGGTGTTTCAGCATTTCGAGCTCTATCCGCATCTGACCGTGCTCGACAACCTCTGTCTTGCTCCCATCAAGGTGCTGGGACGAACGCGCGAGGCTGCGCATCACAAGGCCCGGGAGCTGCTGGGCCGCGTCGGACTGCCCGGAAAGATCGATGCCTATCCGGCCCAGCTTTCCGGCGGGCAGCAGCAACGCATCGCGATTGCCCGGGCGCTGGCAATGGACCCCATCGTCATGCTCTTCGACGAGCCCACGTCAGCACTGGATCCGGAAATGATAGGCGAGGTGCTATCCGTGATGCTGGAGCTTGCGCAGGACGGCATGACGATGGCTGTCGTCACGCACGAGATGGGCTTTGCCCGGCGCGCCGCAGACAACGTCATCTTCATGGATGCCGGGAAAGTCGTGGAGAACACGCCGACGGACATGTTCTTCGCATCGCCCCGCTCTGTGCGCGCGCAGGAGTTCCTGTCGCGGCTCGTCTCCCATTGAAGATATCGCATACGAACGCACTCCCATGACACGAAACAGACCGAAGACCAGACCTGACGCCTTCATCGCGCACGAATCGCTGGGCAAGATGCGCGTGCCCGATTTCGACGATGTGCGGGCCGCGCTCGAACGCATCAGGCCGCACGTGGTCTTGACTCCACTCATTAGATCGGCCGCCTTGGATCATATTGCTGGCGCGCCAGTCTGGATCAAGGCCGAGAACCTGCAGGTGACAGGATCGTTCAAGGCCCGCGGCGCATTCAACGCCTTGCTGGGCTTGAACGAGACCGAGCGGCAACGGGGCGTCGTCGCCTACTCCACTGGCAATCATGGCCAGGCTATCGCCTGGGCAGCGCGGCGTCTCGGCGTTCCGGCCACCATCGTCATGCCAGCCGATGCGCCTCGCAACAAGATGGCTCGAGCGCTGGCCCACGGCGCGCGCGTGGTCCATTACGACCGAAGGCGCGAAAGCCGGGAAGCCATCGGCATGCGCTTGCTGCAAGAGTCGGGCGGCACGCTCATCCCTCCCGGCGATCACCCCGACGTGCTGGCGGCGCAAGGAACGGTGGCGCTGGAAGCGCTGGATGCGTTGACGCCTGTGGCCAGAGCGAACTTGGGCACGTTTGCCGCGCCTTGCGGCGGCGGCGGCCTGGTGGCCGGTTGCGGCCTGGCGCTGGACGCCCTGCTGCCGAACCTGCGGGTGGTTGCGGTGGAGCCCTGCGGGTTTGACGATACCGTGCGTTCGCTTGCCAGCGGAACCCGGGAGGTCAACGCGCCAACAGCGGTCACACTCGCCGACGCCTTGCAGGCGGTGACGCCGGCGCAACTGCCGTTCGAGATCAATCGGCACTTCCTCGATGAAGCCCTGGCCGTGACGGACGCGGAAATTTCGCACGCGATCCGTTTTGCGTTGACGGAGCTGGGTATGGTGGTCGAGCCGGGTGGGGCCGTGGCGTTGGCCGCGCTGCTGGCTGGACGGCTCCAGCTTGGCGGCAAGGACGCGCTGATCGTGTTGTCCGGCGGCAATATCGACATGCCGTTGCTGGCCGGATTGCTCCAGGAGAACGATGCAACGATCGAGATCGATCCGGATGCAGCAGTTGAACCATCACCTGTCACCCCTTTCCTTAACACGACGAGAACGCCATGAATGCGATTGAAGAAAAGTTCCTGAAGTTGGGCATTGATAACGCGCCTGGCCAGGAGGTGCGGGAAAGCCGCAGTAGCGAGGGCTTGCCGCAGGAAGGCGCAAGCCTGCCGGGCATCGCCGTCGACTTTTCGCACGGCGACGTCAATGCCGACGCGTTTGAACCCACGCCTGGGGCGCTCGAAGCCTTTGTCCAGGGCGTTCATCGCGGCGGTTCCCAGGCCTATACCGAGTATCGTGGCCAGGCGGCCATCCGGGAGAAGCTCGCGCTCGATCTGGCGGCGTTTTCGGGCCATCCCGTTTCGGGCGCTGAAGAACTCATCATCACTCCCGGTACCCAAAGCGCCTTGTTTCTCGCTGTCGCAAGCACCGTGACTGCGGGCGATAAAGTCGCGATCGTGCAGCCCGACTACTTCGCCAACCGAAAGCTGGTCGAGTTCATGGGGGCGGAGATGATCCCCGTGCGACTCGAATATCTGAACAACACGGCGCATGCCGGCCTGGATCTGCAGCAGCTTGAATCGGCATTCAAGGCGGGCGCCAAGGTCTTTCTCTTCTCGAATCCGAACAATCCCACGGGGGCGGTCTATTCCCCCAGCGAAATCGGGCAGATCGCGGCGTTGGCCGACAAGTTCGGCGCAACGGTCATTGTCGACCAGCTCTACTCCCGTCTCCTGTACGCAGGGCAGCCATACGTTCATCTGCGAGGCGCGTCGGAAGCGGGCGACAACGTCGTCACCATCATGGGGCCGTCCAAGACGGAATCGTTGAGCGGCTATCGGCTGGGGGTGGCGTTCGGCAATGCCCGCATCATCCAACGCATGGAAAAGCTCCAGGCCATCGTCTCGTTGCGCGCGCCCGGGTACTGCCAGGCCGTGCTGCAGACCTGGTTCTCCGAGCCCGCGGGATGGTTGGCTGACCGCATCGAAAAGCACCGGCAGATCCGCGACGACCTGCTGGCGCTGTTTCGTGGCGTCGAGGGCGTGGCGGTCCGCACACCGCAAGCGGGCAGCTACCTCTTTCCGCGGCTGCCCAAGCTGCGCACGCCGTTACAGGCCTTCATCCGGGAGTTGAGGTCGCGGGCCAACGTCACGGTTACACCGGGGACTGAATTCAGCCCGCATGCCGGCGACAGCATCCGCCTCAATTTCTCGCAGAACCATGAAGCGGCGGTCGATGCCGTCAGGCGCATCGCGACCGTCATCGAAGAACATCGTCTTACCTAACCTCAATCCCCTGGAAACATGATCCGAAAAGCTTACTCCAGCGAATCGACGCCGCCGCCAGCCGGCACCTACAGCGTGGCCGTGCAGGCGGGCCAACTCGTTTTTCTCTCAGGCCAGACCCCGCGCGATCGCGACAACGTCCGGCATGGAGACAAGCCCTTTGCCGTGCAGGCGAGAATGGCGCTCGACAATCTCGAGGCGGCTGCGAACGCAGCCGGGTCGAGCCTGCGCGACGCGGTCAAGGTGGGCGTATTTTTGAGGGACATGGCCCGCGCACAGGAATTCGACGCGATCTACGCAAGCTACGTCGGCGAACCGCCGCCGGCCAGGACATTGATCCAGTCCGGATTCAGCGCATTCGACATCGAGGTTGACGCAATACTCGTTCGACGTCCCGTCTAGCCATTCAATGACGGCGCGCGCCAAACCTCCTGGCGCCGCCGCCCCGGCGCGTGCCGCGGGCCGCAAGCCCTCTACACCTGCACATCATTGGCCCAAGGCTCGGCCGTCAAGCGCTCCGCCAGATACTCAATGAACGCCTGTACCCGGGCCGGCCGGCGGCGGCCAGGCGGCGTGACGATATGCAGGGCGATGGGGTCCACCTGCCAGTCGTCCATCACGGTTTCCAGCGCGCCCGATTGCAGATCCTTCCACGCCAGGAACTCCGGCTGCAGCGCCAGTCCCATGCCCGCCTGCAGCGCCGGCGTCAGGGACTCGGCATTGTTCACGTTCAGGAGCACCGGCACGGACTGCGAAAACTCCCCATGCTTTTCATGCCGGAAGCGCCAGCTCGAGCCGTTGCGCGCATACATGTATTGCAGCGCGGCGTGCTGCGCCAGATCTTTCGGATGCTTGGGGCGTCCCGCGCGCTTGAAATAGCTGGGCGCGCCCACCAGCAGAATGCGCACGGAACACAGGCGCCGCGCCAGCAGCGTGGAGTCCACCAGGTTGGAGATCCGCAGCGCCAGGTCGAAGCGTTCCGAGACCAGGTCGGCCTGCTTGTCGCTGAACTCGATTTCCAGGGCGACGTCAGGATTGGCCTGCATGAATGGCGGCAGCATGGGCGCCAGATGCGTGACGCCGAAAGACATGGGAGCGGACAGCCTGATCTTGCCGCACAGGCTGGTCGATTTCTCCCGGACTTCGCTTTCGACCGCCTCGCCTTCCTCGAGGATGCGGGCCGCGCGCTCCAGCGCCGCGTAACCCGATTCGGTCAGCGTCATGCTGCGGGAGGTGCGATGAAACAGGGTCGTTTTCATCTTGGCTTCCAGACGGCTGATGGTCTTGGAAACCGTGGCTTGCGACAGGGAAAACTCGGCCGCGGCCCGGGCGAATGATCCGGTCTCGGCGACCTTGGCGAATATCGCCCAACCTTCCAGGTCTGGCAGCTTGCTCATCTCGTGCTCTCGGGAAATGCTCGCGCCGATGATAGCCGCTGCCTATGGCATGGACAAGAACGGTGGTGAATGCAGCGCAGCAAGCAGCTGGTCCGCCAGCATCATGCAAAAAATGGAAAGGATGGAATTCCCTGCTGCGGGTTCTCAGGACTGCGGCCTCTCCCTACTATGCATGTACCGACAGACGAGATGTACGGACCGCCTCCCGCGGCACTCCCGGCGCCGTCGTGGCGGTGCAAGCCAGGATGGTTTGCCAGCAGTACCGAATTCTTTCCTGCCGCCTCATTTGATAGTTTTTCTTAAAGAGAGTCCCGCCATGTCCGCCAACAAATACCTCGAAGTCCTGACTCCGCAGAACAGCCAGATCATCTTCATCGACCAGCAACCGCAGATGGCGTTCGGCGTGCAATCCATCGACCGTCAGACCCTGAAGAACAATGTGGTGGGCCTGGCCAAGGCCGCGCGCGCCTTCAATATCCCGACCACCATCACCACCGTCGAAACCGACAGCTTCTCCGGCAACACCTACCCCGAACTGCTGGCCGTGTTCCCCGAGAACAAGATCCTGGAGCGCACCTCCATGAACTCCTGGGACGACCAGAACGTGCGCGACGCGCTGGCCGCCAATGGCCGCAAGAAGGTCATCGTCGCCGGCCTGTGGACCGAGGTCTGCAACACCACCTTCGCGCTGTGCGCCATGCTGGAGGGCGAGTACGAAATCTATATGGTGGCCGATGCTTCGGGCGGCACCTCGGTGGACGCGCACAAGTACGCCATGGACCGCATGGTGCAGGCTGGCGCCGTGCCCATGACGTGGTTGCAGGTGATGCTGGAATGGCAGCGCGACTGGGCCCGCAAGGAAACCTATGACGCCGTCACCGGCATCGTCAAGGAGCACTCCGGCGCCTACGGCATGGGCATCGACTACGCGGTCACCCACGTGCACAAGCTCGCGGAGCGTGTGCAGCACGGCGAACGCATCGGCCCCAACCCCGCCAAGTAAACCGCCAACCGGATCGTCCAGACAGCGTCTGGCCGGTCCGGCGCCTTGCTTTTTGAAGACGGCGGGCGGCGGGACTTGCGGGTCCGCAAGCCGCCTGGCGCGATCCAGGAGAGTCCCATGCCAGACCAGAAGAATTCCGCCGCGCGCGGCACCTTCGCGCCCTTGCGCCAGTCCGTGTTCGCCGTGCTGTGGGCCGCGACCGTGCTGGGCAACGTGGGCAGTTTCATGCGGGACGTGGCCAGTTCCTGGCTGGTGACCGACCTGTCGGCCAGCCCGACCGCCGTGGCCTTGATCCAGACGGCCGCGACCTTGCCCATCTTCCTGCTGGCGATTCCCGCCGGCGTACTGTCCGACATCCTGGACCGGCGCCGCTTCCTGATCTTCGTGCAGGTGCTGCTTGCCTGTGTCAGCGGCACGCTGCTGCTGCTGTCGCATTTCGGCGCGCTGACGGTCGACTATCTGATTGCCCTGACCTTCGTCGGCGGCATCGGCGCGGCCCTGATGGGGCCGACCTGGCAATCCATCGTCCCCGAGCTCGTGCCGCGAGAAGAACTCAAGGGCGCGGTCGCGCTCAACTCGCTGGGCATCAACATCGCGCGCGCCATCGGTCCGGCGGCGGGCGGGCTGATCCTGGGCAGCTTCGGCGCCGCGGTCACCTATGGGTTGGACGTGCTGAGCTATGTGTTCGTCATCGCCGCGCTGCTGTGGTGGAAGCGTCCCGTGGCCGCCGATAGCGCGCTGTCGGAGAACTTCTTCGGCGCGTTCCGCGCCGGCCTGCGCTACACGCGGGCCAGCAAGGAGCTGCACCGGGTGCTGCTGCGCGCAGCCGCCTTCTTCCTGTTCGCCAGCGCCGTATGGGCCCTGCTGCCCCTGGTGGCGCGGCAGATGCTGGGAGGCTCCTCGGGCTTTTACGGCGTGCTGCTGGGCGCGGTGGGCGCGGGAGCCATCATCGGCGCCCTGCTGCTGCCCAGGATTGGCGCCCGCCTGGATGCCGACGGGCTGGTGCTGTTGGCGTCGGTGGCCAGCGCGGCGGTGATGGCCGTGCTGGTGTTCGCGCCGCCCCAATGGCTGGCCGTGCTGATGCTGGTGGTGCTGGGCATGGGCTGGATCACCGCGCTCACCACGTTCAACGGCGTGGCCCAGGCCGTGCTGCCCAACTGGGTGCGCGGCCGCGGGTTGGCGGTGTACCTGATGGTGTTCAACGGCGCGATGGCGGCCGGCAGCCTGGGCTGGGGCCTGGTCGCGCGCGAGATCGGCGTGCCTTATGCGCTGGCGGTAAGCGCCGCCGGCCTGGTCACGGCTGCGCTGCTGTTTCATCGCGCCCGCCTGCCGGTCGGCGAAGCGGATTTGCAGGCGTCGAACCATTGGCCCGAACCGTTGGTGGCCGAACCGGTGGCCAACGACCGCGGCCCGGTGCTGGTGCAGGTCGAGTACCGCATCCGCCAGGAAGACCGCCCCGCCTTTCTCGACGCGATGAAGCGCTTGTCGCAAGAGCGCCTGCGTGACGGCGCCTATGCCTGGGGCGTCGTCGAGCACACCAGCGATCCGCAGCGGGTGGTCGAATGGTTCTTCGTGGAATCCTGGGCCGAGCACCTGCGCCAGCATCATCGCGTGTCCCATGCCGACGCCGATCTGCAAGCGGATGCGCTGCGCTTTCACATGGGGCCGGACAAGCCTGAAGTGCATCACTTCCTGGCCTTGAAGCGTTGACGGGCAGCCGCGGGAGCAAACACATGAACAACACGACGCATGCCGCCACCAACCGCCACCGCGCGGCCGCGGAGACGCGCCATGATTGAGCGCCGTCCGCTTGCGAGCCTGGGCCATGAACGGCGCGGCTGGCTCGATGCCAAGCATCATTTTTCCTTCGCCGCCTACCAGGACCCCGCACGCATGAGCTGGGGCGCGCTGCGCGCATGGAACGACGAAACCATCGCGCCTGGCGCGGGGTTTCCGCCCTTGCTGCATGCGGACGTGGAAATCATCACCTGCGTGCGGGAAGGCGCGCTCACCCATGAAGACGATCTGGGCAATCGCGGACGCACGAGCGCCGGCGAGGTGCAGGTCGTGAGCGCGGGCAGCGGGGTGACGCATGCCGAATTCAATATGGAAGGCGGACCCGCGCACGTTTTCCAGATCTGGATAGAACCGGACCGCCGCGGCGCGCCGCCCAGCTGGGGCCGGAAGTCCTTTACCCGCGAAGCCTGCAAGGGACGCTTCATCACGTTGGCCAGCGGTATCGATGGCGACGACGACGCGCTGCCCATCCGCAGCGACGCGCGCGTCCTTGCGGTGGCGCTGAAGGCAGGCGAAGCCGCCACCTACCAATTCGCGCGCGGCCGCCGCCGCGGCTATCTGGTCGCCTCCATGGGCAGATTGCAAGTCAATGGCGTGGAGATCGGCTCGGGCGACGGTGCCGCCATCCGCGACGAAACCGATGTGCGCCTCATGGCCCTGGATGACGCCGAAGTCCTCCTGGCCGATACGCACGCATGAGCGGCGCCCGCTCACTACCCATCCACAACGCGAGGACGCGCATGAAGATCTATCTGCTTTCCCTGGGCGCTGGACTGCTGGTCGGCGTGGTCTACAGCCTGCTGCAAGTCCGTTCGCCCGCCCCGCCGCTGGTGGCGCTGATCGGCCTGCTGGGCATCTTGGTCGGCGAGCAGGTCGTCCCGGTGGGCAGGCAGCTGCTCAACGGCACCGCCTTCGCTGCCGCTTGCGACAAGGAAAAGGCCGTCAGCCACGTGCTGGGGCAATTGCCTGGCCGCCATCAGGCCGAAGACAAGGAACGCGGCTGAGCCGGTTTCCGCAATCCCAGGAGATATTGCATGCCTACACGCCGCGACCTCATCGGTGTAGCTTCCGCCCTGGCGCTCAACGGTATGTTGGGGCGCCACGCCATCGCCAGTTCCAACGGAGCCCCCAATATGTCCAACGCCACGCCGGATGCCATCTTCCACAACGGCCGCATCACCACGCTGGACCGCAGCAAACCGCAGGCCAGCGCCGTCGCGATCAAGAACGGCCGCTTCGTGGCGGTCGGTTCCGATGCGGAAGTCATGGCGCTGGCCGGCGCCGGCACGCGCGTCATCGACCTGAAGCGCCGCGCGGCTTTGCCCGGCCTCTACGACAACCACACCCACGTGGTGCGGGGCGGCCTGAACTACAACATGGAGCTGCGCTGGGACGGCGTGCGCTCGCTGGCCGACGCCATGGCCATGCTGAAACGCCAGGTCGCCATCACGCCCGCGCCGCAATGGGTGCGCGTGGTGGGCGGCTTCACCGAGCACCAGTTCGCCGAGAAGCGCCTGCCCACGATCGAAGAGATCAACGCCATCGCGCCCGACACCCCGGTGTTCATCCTGCACCTGTATGACCGCGCCCTGCTCAACGGCGCGGCGCTGCGCGCGGTGGGCTATACCAAGACCACGCCCAATCCGCCGGGCGGGGAGATCATGCGTGACGGCCAGGGCAATCCCACGGGGCTACTGCTGGCCAAGCCCAACGCGACCATCCTGTACGCCACGCTGGCCAAGGGTCCCAAGCTGCCCTTCGACTATCAGGTCAACTCCACGCGCCACTTCATGCGCGAGCTGAACCGGCTGGGCGTGACCGGCGTGATCGATGCGGGCGGCGGCTTCCAGAACTATCCGGACGACTACGCCGTGATCCAGAAACTGGCCGATGATAACCAGATGACGGTGCGGCTGGCCTACAACCTCTTCACGCAGAAGCCCAAGCATGAGAAGGAAGACTTCCTCAACTGGACGTCGAGCGTGAAGTACAAGCAAGGCACCGACTACTTCCGCCACAACGGCGCGGGTGAAATGCTGGTGTTCTCGGCGGCCGACTTCGAGGACTTCCGCGTCGAGCGTCCGGACATGCCGCCGGAGATGGAAGGCGAGCTGGAAGAGGTCGTGCGGGTGCTGGTGCAGAACAAGTGGCCGTGGCGCTTGCACGCCACTTACGACGAGACCATCTCGCGCGCCCTGGACGTGTTCGAGAAAGTGCATCGCGACACGCCATTGACCGGACTGAACTGGTTCTTCGATCACGCGGAAACCATCTCCGACAAGTCGATCGACCGCATCGCCGCGCTGGGTGGGGGCATCGCCGTGCAGCACCGCATGGCCTACCAGGGCGAGTATTTCATCGAGCGCTACGGCGCCCGGGCCGCCGAAGCCACGCCGCCTGTCGCCAAGATCCTGCAGCGCGGCGTGAAGGTCTCGGCCGGTACCGATGCAACGCGCGTCGCCTCCTACAACCCCTGGGTGTCCTTGTCCTGGATGGTCACCGGCAAGACCGTGGGCGGCACCCGCCTCTATCCCGCGCGCAACTGCCTGGACCGCGAGACCGCGCTGCGCATGTGGACCGAGAACGTGGCCTGGTTCTCCAACGAGGAAGGCAAGCGCGGCCGCATTGAACCCGGCCAGCTGGCCGACTTCATCGTGCCGGACAAGGACTACTTCGGCTGCACCGAGGACGAGATCTCGTTCCTGACCTCGGACCTGACCGTGGTCGGCGGCCGCGTGGTCTACGGCGCGGGCGAATTCGCGCCGCTGGACGACAACCCGTTGCCGCCCGCCATGCCCGACTGGTCGCCTACCCGGCTGTTCGGCGGCTACGGCGCCTGGGGCGATCCGGAAGGCGCGGGACGCAATTCCCTGGGCTACCGCAATATGGCGGCTTGCGCGTGCGCCAGCTCCTGCGGTTTGCATGGACACGATCATGCCCGCGCGTGGGGCTCGAATGCGCCCAGTTCGGATCTACAGGGCTTCTTCGGCGCGCTGGGCTGCTCCTGCTGGGCCGTCTGAGGAGGCTCGCCATGAACGCTACTTTCCAATGGGAGCGGCGGCTGGCCGATATGGCCCGCCCGCTGTTCGGTGCTTCGGCGGTCCGGTTCCTGGCCTATCTGGGGTTATGCGCCGCCTACCTGCAGGGCGGCCTGGTGAAGCTTTTCGACTTTCCCGGCGCAGTGCGCGAAATGGCGCATTTTGGCCTGTCGCCCGAGCCCTTGTTCGCGACGCTGGTGATTGCGCTGGAACTGGTCGCTTCCCTCATGATCCTGACGGGCCGGCTGCGTTGGCTGGGCGCGCTGGCATTGGCGGCGTTCACGCTGGTGGCGACAGGCATTGCGTTGCGTTTCTGGGAGATGCCGCTGGGCCAGGAACGCTTCATGGCCGCCAACTCTTTCTTCGAGCATTTGGGGCTGGCGGGCGGATTGCTGTTGGTGGCGTGGCTGGATTTGCGCGAGTCCAAGTCCGGCGGCGCGGCATCCTGAAAGGGATGGGCAGGTCGGCGTGGCAGCATCAGGCTGTTGAGAGATCCCAAGCTGCTATCTGGGGCGATCAGACGCCTACTTACTTGCTGGCGTTGCGCGAACAATCCCGGTACTTGGCGCGGGCCGCGTCGGTCGCGATCCGGTCGCGGTCCTGGCGCGCGGCCAGCACTTCCGTCTGCAGCGCCTCGCGGCAGGCTTGAAGCTTCGCGTTGCGCTCGTCCTCGCGGGCCTTGCGTGCATCCAATTTCTGGCGTGCCGCGGCGTTTCTGTCTTGAATCGCCTGCGCTTCGATGGGATCCAGGGGAATCGAATTTCTTTGTGCGCGGGCGTCGCGAGCGATTTCGGGCGTGATGATCGCCTTGATTGGCGAGGCCTCGATGGCGCGCGCCTGCTTGTCGTCCGGCGGACACTGGTTGACTGCATGGTCCTTCAGGCGCGCGAGGCCGCTGGGATTCATGGCGAGCAGGATGGCAATGTCCTGCGGCGGCTGGCCCTGCCAGAAATAAAAAAGCGAAGTCTCTTCCTTACGGCCCGCGTACATGCAGCGCAGGACATAATTTTCAGGCTTGGCGATCCGATGATCGAATCCCCGCATCATCGGTGTTTCGCCGAAAAAAAGACGCGCGGATATCGCGCTGCCGGGCTCGATCAGTTTGCGGGCAGCGCCGTTGTGCTGAGCTTCCCAGTCGTCGTACTCGGCCTGATCCCGCAGGCGCCGGTAGGCTTCGTATTCTTTCAGGCTGCCGCCGCTGGCCAGGGCGGCAGCGGCCTTGATTGGATCCGGAGTCATTCCAAGCCCCGCCCCGACGCCGAAGCCCACGGCGGAAATCCAGTGGTTGAAGGCCTTTCTGGCGCTGGGCGGAATGCCGCCGTCGAGCGGGCGGCCATTGTTTCCGAGCGTCATGAGACTGGCCAAGCGCTGGGCCTGGTCCCCGCCGGCACTGATGCGCGGCCACGCAATCATCAGGTCCTTCTGGAACAGTAACTCGCCGAACTTGTCGCCGGCCGCGGCGCGATCCGTGGAGGCGGCGGTGAAGTATGCGCGCCGCGCTTCCCCGACCTGCGCCTCGAACTGCGCCATCTGCTGGCGCAGCTCCGCGTAGCCTTCGACGGCCCGCTGGACATTCAGGGCCAAATAGTCGCGGGCTGAGGGCCGGCCGATCCAGATGACATCCTGTCCGAAGGCGCTGGCGGCCGCCACCATACCAATCAGGATCAGGAGCCAGCGGGGCCGGCGCCAGACCCTCGGATCGGCTGTCCTGCGGACATATGCAGGTTCAGGATGGTGCATGGCAAGCTCTCCGGATGTAGTCCGGCGCAGGACGTCCGGATGGCAGATACAGCCTTTCTTGGCGGTGGAGTGCGAAAAACTATAGGCGAACGGTCAGGTGGCGTCTGTCCTCTTTTTGGATGGCGCGACGGTCCGCAGGCCATGCATATGGCCAGATCCGAACCTGATGGCCGATAGCGCGAAGTTCGCCGCATCCGGCGAAAGCGCTAGGGGAAAATACCCATATCCGCTATCTCCTGGTTGCCGGAAAATCGCAAAAATTGTTCAACAATCCTGGCGCGAAAATACCTCCGGGTATAGGGCAGACCCAATCTGGCCGCGGCTTTCAGGGCGTTCCACAGGGGAAAGCATGTTCACTCAGATTCTGGTGGCGTCGCGTCTCGGCGCCGCTCACGCACTGGCCGCGTTCATGTTGTGCACGGCAGCTCCCATGGCGTTTGCCGCCGCCACCATCAAGGCGGACAGCCTCACGGTCGGGTCCGACCTCACCTATCCGCCCTATGCCTACATGGATGGCGGCAAGCCCGCCGGATTCGACGCGGACTTTTCCCGGCTGCTGGCCTCCAAGCTGTCGCTTGCGCCGGTGTTCGTCGACACGCGCTTTCCCGACCTGATCCTGGGCATGCGGGCGCGCCGCTTCGATACTGTCGCGTCGGCCCTTTATGTCACGCCCGAGCGCACCAAGCTGATCGATTTCATCCCGTACCTGAAGACGGGCGCTTCGCTGCTGGTGCTGGCTTCCAGCCAGTATGCGCCCGCGGGACCCGAGGCGCTGTGCGGCAAGCGGGTGGCGTCGATCAAGGGGGCGTCGTGGACGCCCAAGCTGCAGAAGGTCTCGCGCGAGACTTGTCAGCCCAAGGGCCAGGGCGAGATCAAGGTGCTGGAATTTCCGACCTCTCCCGAAGCGATGATGGCGCTGCGCTCGCAGGCGGCGGACGCGATGATCGAAGATGCGGCGGTGGTGCACGGCATGCTGGCGCAGTCCAAGGACAGCCTGAAGGTGACCTCCACCTCCCTGCTCTATCCGATCGTGATCGGGCTGGGGATCAACAAGGAATCGAAAGAGCTGCAGAACGCATTGAACGGCGCGCTGCAACGGGCCCGGGATAGCGGCGAGTATCAGGCGCTGCTGGCCCGCTACGGGTTGGAGGAGCCGTCCCCCGCGGAGGTCCAGGCCGCCCTGGCGGGCCCGGCGCGATAGCGCCGCGAGGGAAGCCGCAACCATGCATTTCGATTGGGATTACGCCGTCAGCCTGCTTTGGGACACCGACTTCTGGAAAGCGTGCTGGGTGGTGGTGAAGCTAAGCACGGCAACGTGGGTGATAGGCGTGGCGGCGGGCTTTCTGCTGGCGCTGGGCAAGCAGGCGAAGAACCCTTTCGTCAGCCGCCTGGCGGGCCTGTATATCTGGTTCTTCCGCAGCCTGCCGCTGCTGGTGCTGCTGGTGTTCATCTACAACCTGCCGCAGGTGTTCCCCGCGGCGGGCGCGTTGCTGTCGGACCCGTTCTATGCCGGCCTGACCGCCCTGGTCGTGAGCGAAACCGCCTTCATCGCCGAGATCCATCGTGGCGGCATCCTGGGCGTGCCGCGAGGGCAGATCGAGGCCGGACGGGCGCTGGGCCTGCGCTATGCCGGCATCCAGCGCATGATCGTGATTCCGCAGGCGTTGCGGATCGCGCTGCCCGCCCTGAGCAACGAATTCATCACGATCGCCAAGCTGACTTCGCTGGTGTCGGTGATCTCGCTGGCCGAGATCCTGCTGGTCGGACAACGCCTGTACACGCAGAACTTCCTGGTGTTCGAGACCATGCTGGCGGTGGCGCTGTACTACGTGCTGATCGTCACGCTGTTCGACAAGCTGTTGGGCTGGCTGGAGTCGCACATGAATATCCTGCGGCGCACGCCCAAGCCGCTGGCGCTGGACGCGGACGCGCGGCGCGAGGTCCAGGAAGGACAGTCCGGCCCGGCGCTGACGGCTGCCGGCGACGCGCCCGCGCTGGAAGTGCGCCAGGCCCGCAAGCGCTTCGGCGACCATGAAGTGCTCAAGGGCATAGACCTGATGGTCAAGGCCGGGGAAGTCATCAGCATCATCGGTCCGTCCGGTTCGGGCAAGACGTCGTTGATACGCACGTTGAACGGCCTGGAGACGCTGGACGGCGGCGAGGTGCTGCTGCATGGCAAACCCTTTCTGGGATCGCCGGGGACCGGCGCTCAGGCGGGACCCGGCGACCGCATCCTTGATATCGGCATGGTGTTCCAGAGCTTCAATCTGTTTCCGCACAAGACCGTGCTGCAGAACGTGATGCTGGCGCCGGCGTACCACGGACGCGGCAGCGCCAGCGTGTTGCGCCGCGAAGCCCTGGTGCTGCTCAACAAAGTCGGCATGCTGGATCACGCGCACAAGTATCCGCATCAGCTCTCCGGCGGCCAGCAGCAGCGCGTGGCGATCGCCCGCGCGCTGGCCATGCGCCCTTCCATCATGCTGTTCGACGAACCGACGTCGGCGCTGGATCCGGAACTGGTGGCCGAAGTGCTGAAGGTGGTGGAAACGCTGGCGCGCGAAGGCATGACGATGCTGATCGTGACCCACGAGATGGGATTCGCGTTCAAGGTGTCCGATCGCGTGGTGTTCATGGAGGCCGGCCGCGTCCTGCTGGACGCGCCGCCGGCCGAGGTGCTGGCAAGCGCGGACTCGCGCGTCAAGGATTTCCTGAGCCATGTCCATGTCTCCTGAACGGCGCGGCGTTTCCCTGCGCGCGGTGTCGGCCTGCCTGGAGCGGGCGTCGGCTGACCCTGCAAGTGCGGCCCTCGCCCTGGTGGCGCGCCGCGACGAGGACGCGCTGGCCGAGGCGGGCACGCGCGACGCCTTGCGCGGCTTCGCGCCAGACGACGAGCCGCTGGCCGGCATGGTGCTGGGCGTGAAGGCCTGTTTCGACGTGCGGGGATGGACGACGCACGCGGGCTCGCGGGTGCTGGCCGACGCGCCGGCGGCGAGCCGGGACGCTGCGCTGGTGCATGCGCTGCGGCGCGCGGGCGCGGTGCTGCTGGCGCAGAACAACATGACCGAGTTCGCTTACGGCGCGCTGGGCCTGAATGCGCGCTTCGGCACGCCGCTATCGCCGCTGATGGCCGACGTGCCCCGTGTCGCTGGCGGCTCCAGCAGCGGCGGCGCCGTTGCGGTGGCGCGCGGCATGGTGGACCTGGCGCTGGCCTCCGATACGAGCGGATCGGCGCGCATTCCCGCCGCGTTCTGTGGCGTCGCGGGCTTCAAGCCGTCCCGCGGCCGCTACCAGGACGCGGGCATGATGTACCTGTCTCCCACCTTCGATGTGCCCGGCATCATCGCCGCGGACGCCGCACGATGCCTGCTTGTGGATAAGGTGCTGGCGCCTTGGGATGCCGCTACGCCGGCATCGCGCGTCCACGGCGCGACGCCGCTGGCGAGCAAGGTGTTCGTGGTGCCGGACCATGTGGAGGCGTTGTTGGAGCCCGAAGTCAGGCGCGCCTTCGCCGCAAGTCTGGAATGCCTGATGGACGCGGGCGCCGCGCTGCGCCGCGAACCCATGCCTTGCCTGGCGCTGGCCGGCAGCGTGGCGCGCGATGGCGGCATCATCGCGGCCGACGGCTATGCCTTGCATGCGTCCCGCTTGGCGACCGACGCGGCCCGCTACGACCCGCGCGTGGGGCCGCGCATGCTGTTGGGAGCGCAGGTGCCGGCGCATGCCTATATCGCGGCACAACGCCGGCTGGCGGAATTGCGCCGCGAGTACGACCACGCCATCGCGGGCGCCGACGCGGTGCTGACGCCAACGGTGCCCATGCTGCCGCCACCGGTCGCGCTGCTGGACGACAACGACATTTATCTGCGCGAGAACGCCCGGGCATTCAGCCTGACGGAATTCGCCAACCGCCTGGACCTGCCCAGCATTTCCTTGCCGGGCGATCCGGCCGCAAAGAAAGCGGTAGGCCTGATGGCGACCGGCCTGCGCGGCGGCGACCGGGCCTTGCTATTGGCAGCGGCGCAGATCGAACACGCGCTCGGATCGGCTTCGCGCCGCCGGCATTGATTTTTCTCCACTCATCCGCGGATCCCATCCATGATAGTTATCCACAGCGACGACCTGACCGACACCGAACGCCACGCCCGAGGACCAGGCTGGGAAAGCAAGCGCATCATCGTCAAGCGCGACGGCATCGGGTATTCGGTGCACGAAACCCGGGTCTTTGAAGGCGCCGAGCTGCATCTGCACTACAAGCACCACTACGAGGCGAATTACTGCATGGAAGGCGAAGGCGAGGTGCTGGACGTGGTCACGGGCGCGACGCACGCGATACGGCCGGGGACCCTGTACGCGCTGGACAAGAACGACCAGCACGTGCTGCGGGCGGTGAAGGGAGACTTACGCCTGGTTTGCGTCTTCAACCCGCCTTTGAGCGGACAGGAGACGCACCGGGAGGACGGCAGCTATGCCGAACCTGAAGCGCAGGCGCGCGCATAGGCGCTCCTGCGCGGACCGCGCCAGGCGGTCCTTACTTGGCCTGCTGCTTCAGGCGGGTCAGCACGGCCATCAGCGTGCGTTCGGAATCGTCGAGATACTCGGTAAGGGCTTGTGCGGCCAGGTCGCGCCGGCCCTCCACCAGCAGGCCGTGGATGCGCCGTTCGCGCTCGATCCAATCAGGCGTCTGGATCAGGCTTTCGTCGACCTCCGACGCGAACACCAGGCGCAGCTGGGCACAGAGCGTAAGGAAGAACTCGTCCAGCAGGCGGCTGCCCAGCTGCGCGACGATATGCTGGTGCACCTGAAGGCTCAGCGTGCCGACATTGCGCCACTTCTTCTTGGACAGCGCGCGCTCGGCCGCGTCGATGGCCGTGAGCATCTTGTCCAGCAAGGCGGGCTGCAACGGCAGGCTGCCGGCGATGGCCTGCAGTTCCAGGGCACGGCGCGCCGCGTAGATCTCGCGCAGATCCTTGCGTTCCATGCGGCGGACCACGACGCCCTTGTGGCGGATGAACGTGGCCAGCCCTTCGCGGCCCAGCTGGTGCAGGACTTCGCGTATCGTGTTGCGCGATGCGCCATAGTCAGCGGCCAGATCGACTTCGACCAGTTGCGTGCCGGGGGGCAGCTTGCCTTCCATGATGTCGTCGCGCAGCTGATGGTTGATGCGTTCGGCGATCGAGATTCCGCTGTCGCGTTCGGCGGGCATGATGGCATGGGCTCCTAGCAAGGCGCCGCGGGGTGGCCGGGCGCCTCTTGTTGTTATTTCCACTCGACCTTTTCAGGGTGCAGTCCGTGGACGCCCTTATACGGTGAAACCTCGGGCGGTGTCCAGCCTTGCAGCAGGGCCGGATCCAGTGCATAGATCTCCACCCCCAGGGGGCGGCAGACGTCGATGGGATCGCGTGCATCGGGGCCCCACATCGGCACGGAAAGGTCGCCGCCGGGGCAGGTGGACAGCGCGCAGAGCAGGTCCATTTCGGCGAAGAACTCCAGGTAGTCGCCCGGCTTGGCCGGACACGCCTTCATGAAGTACTTGTCGTCGTCGTTCAGCCCGGTGACCTGGAACACGTTGAGGACATCATGGACGTCGAACTCCGTCAGGCCGTGCGGCGCCACGGCGCGGGTCAGGTTGGAATGGCAATGGAAGTGGAAGTCCTCGCCGGTGAGCAGCTTGTTGACGTAGGGATCGCAGCGCGTGCCCAGCAGGTCGTGCACCCGTCCGCCGTCGCTGTCCGTGCCATAGCCGGCCAGCGTGTCGTCGGTGATCGTGACCATGGGGCGCAGATACGGCAGCGTGGACCAGATGCGGTCGTGGGTGCTGACGTGCGCTTGTTGCAGTTGGCGGGTTCGCGATGCCCACATGCGTTCGCGTGGGTTGTGCAGGTTCCACATATTGAAGTCGGCCACTTGCGGGCCTTCCAGCGTGACGATACGGAAGGCATGGCCGGCGGGAACCTTCCAGGCGAAGCCGCTGCGGATGGGAACGACGTGCGATTCAACCAGCTTGCGCTGCGCCGGATCGGCCACAAGTGTCCGGTAAAAATCCCGGTCCACATTCAATACCGAACCCTTGCTTACCTGATACGCCGCGGGGTAATTCGACATGGCCTGCCTCCTGGAAACGCTCCTGGATCCGAAGCCAGGATTGTTGAACAATTCTGAGGCAGTATACAGGAGCGGAAGACGCTGGGAAGCCCCCTTTTAGGCGGCCGCCGCAGCATCCGCAGGCGTGCCGCAGACCTGCTTGATCGTCTGCCGCAACCAGCGGTGCGCGGGGTCGCTGTCCAGCCGCGGCGGCCAGGCCTGCACCACGGTGACCGGGCGCATGGCCACCGGCACCTCGAAGGCGCGCAGTTTCAGGCCCAGGCGTTCGACCCCGGGCATCAGGTTCTGGGGCATGGACGGCAGCACCAGGTCGGAATCGGCCAGTGCGAAGATCGCGGCATGGAAGGTGGGCGTGATCAGCGTGACGTGGCGCGCCAGCCCGAGTTCTTCCAGAGTGTCGTCGATCGGACCCTGAGCGCGTCCCCGGCGCGAGACGCTGACGTGGTCGTAGGCGCAGAAGCGCTGCGGGGTGATAGGCGCCTTGAAGATCGGGTGCTCCCTGCGCGCCAGGCCGCAGAACGCGGTGGTGAACAGGGTCTGCACCTTGATGTCGGCGCCGAACTTCTGGGAAGAACCGATATAGAGGTCGGCATCGCCGCTGAGCGCGTCGGCGTCGTGGTTGCCTTCGGAGACGAAACGCAGCACGGCGCGGGGCGCATAGCGGCGCAGGTGCTCGCGTAGCCGGCCGCCGTAGCCGCCCACGAACACGTCGTTGGCGCGCAGGGTGAAGACGCGCGTCAGGGTCGCCAGATTGACGTCTTCGCCGAAGGCGGTGAAGACGGCCTGCGCTTGTTCGATCACGTGGCGCAATTGTGCATGCAGGGCCAGAGCCCGAGGCGTGGGCGCCAGGCCGCGCCCGGAGCGGACCAGCACGGGGTCGCCGACAGCTGCCCGGATGCGCGCCAGGCTGCGGCTCATGGCGGGCGTGCTCAGGTTCAGGCGGCGCGCCGCGCCGACGACGCTGCCTTCCTGGATCAGCACGTCCAGGATCAGTAGCAGATTCAGGTCTAGCGGTTTCATGTGACCAAGCATAGCGCGGCGGGCAAACCAGGCGGGCGCTCCATGGTTGCGTCCCGCGCACTTCTCGATTGCGCCGGACGGCATTCCCCGAGGTCCGGGCCGGGACCAAGATGCCAGCCTTGGCCGAGCGTGGGCGCAGGCCGATGAAAACCAAGGAGAGACAAATGGCGCTGGAAGTTCTGGAACTGCATCATCATGCCGTGCGCATGCCGCTGGACAAGGTCGCGGCCATGGGCGCGTTCTATGGAAACGTGTTGGGACTGGACACGGACCGTGGCCGCTGGGAGATTCCGGGTATCGCCGGCTACTTCCTGGACATGGGCAACGACTGCCAGATCCACCTGCTGGGCAGCGACGGTCCTTCGCCCTACTCGCAAGGTCCGGGCTGTGATCCTGTGGAAAACCACGTGGCGCTGGCCGTGCGCGATATCGCGGCGGCCGAGGCGGAACTGCAGCGTCTCGCCGTGGACTACTGGAAGCTGGACAATGTGGCCGCGCCCGAACTCATGCAACTGTTCCTGCGCGATCCGGTGGGCAACCTGATCGAGCTGCACCAGATCGGCCGCTGCCGCTGCAAGCGCAGCGACCGCGCCTTCGCCGACGCGAAGGCCGCGCAAGGCGCCGCGCCCACGCAGAGCCGGGACTGAGGGGCCTGGGGATAAGCCATGTTCATCGATCTGAATGACCTGGCGGGCCCGGCGCGCTACAAGCTGCTGACCGCGGCGATCGTGCCGCGGCCTATTGCCTGGATCGTGTCGCGCGACGCCGAAGGGGCGACGAACGTGGCGCCGTTTTCGTTTTTCAACCTGATGTCGGGCGACCCGCCGCTGATCTGCGTCGGCATCGGCGTGCGCGGCGACGCGCCCAAGGACACCGCGCGCAACATCGCCGAACGCGGCGAGTTCACCGTGAGCCTGGTGTCCGCCCCGCAGGCCGGCCGGATGAACGTGACGGCGGTGGACTTTCCGGCGGGCGTGGACGAGTCCCTGGAGGCTGGCCTGGAGCTATCGCCGTCGCGGCGCATCGAGGTGCCCTGGGTGGCGCAATCGCCGGTGGCGTTCGAGTGCCGCGTGCATGAACTGATGCGCATCGACCGCCGCAGCCTGATCGTGGCGCAGGTGGCGGCCATGCACGTGCGCGACGATGTGGTCGCGGACCGCGAGCATCTTTATCTGGATGGCCCCGCGATGGACCTGCTGGCGCGCCTGCACAACCCCGGCTGGTATTGCCGGCCGCAGGCGGCCTTCCAGATGCCCCAGCTGACGCTGGCGCAGTGGGAGGCGATGAAGCAGTCCGGCGAGGCCGAGCGGTATCTGGAGCGGGGTGTCGGATAGCGCTGGCGGAACCCGCGCGCGGCGTCACCGCCCCGTCCGCGCCTTCAAATCCCCCATCTCTTCCTGCATGAGCTGATGCGCGTAACGTGAAAACACGCTGACCAGCCGCGTCCGCGTGTGGTACGGCGGATAAAGCAGCGCCACCGTCACCGGCACGGCCGGGCTGAAGGGGCGGATCTCGACGTTGTGGGCGGCGTATTCCTCGCGCGCGGCCAGCGGGTTGATCAGGGCCACGCCCAAACCCGCGCCGACCAGGGCGCAGATCGACGAACCCAGGCCGGCCTCGGCCACGGTCTGCCGTTCGACCTTGGCTGTCTTGAATATCGTGTCGATCCTTTCGCGCAGCGGCGTGCCGCTGGTGAAGGCCACGAACGGCTCGCCGGCGAAGTCGGCGGGCTTGAGTTTTTTCAGCTTGGCCAGGCGATGGCCCTTGGGCAGCACCGCGACGCAGTTCATGGTCAACACCGGCTCGACCTGGATGCCGGGGGAATCTCCCGACAGCATGGCCAGGCCCGTGTCGCAGAACCCCGAGCTGATCCAGTTGTGCACCGTGCTGGCGTTGCCGGAATGGATGGACACCATCACGTCCGGGTATTCCGTCTTGAAGGCGGCGACGATGCGCGCCAGCAGGCCCCCGGCCAGCCGTGGCATGGCGGCCACGCTCAGGCGGCTGGCGCTGAACGAGCGGATGCTGGCCGCCGCCGATTCCAGGCCGGCCAGGCCGATGAAGGTCTTTTCCACTTCCTGGAAGAAACGCGACCCGTCCTGCGTCGGGGTCAGGCGGCTGCCGTTGCGGTCGAACAAGGCGAACTGGGTAATGGCTTCCAATTGCGCAATTAAGCGGCTAACGTGCGGCTGCGAGGTGTGCACGCGCCGTGCGGCGGCGGTCATTGAGCCGGTCATCATCACGGCGCGAAACGCCTCGATGTGCCTCAAGCCCATCCGTGGAATGGCCATGTCAAATCCGTATAGAGGAATACTTGATTGGAACTGGATAAAACCATACCGCTAGTTGATACTTTTTGCCAGCCGCGGGGCTCATCGCGGGACGAGGCGGCTGTCAGCCTGGCTGGCGCCGTCGATCGTGAACACAAGCATGCGCCGCTAGCCCGGCGCCAAGGGAATCAGATGAAAGCACTTGCTGCGATCTCCGTCGCCGCGGCCTTGTTGGGCAGCGCCGCATCCGCCCACGCCGAAGGCCCCAGCCGCCTGGACAAGATCAAGGAAACCGGCGTGATCACGCTGGGCCACCCGGAGACCTCGGTCCCGTTTGCCTATCTGGACGGCAACCAGAAGCCGGTCGGCTATACCGTGGAGATCTGCCAGGAAGTCGCCCAGTACGTAAAGGCGGCCCTGAAGCTGCCCAAGCTCGAGGTGCGCTACAACCCGACGACTTCCGCCACGCGCATTCCGCTGCTGGCCAACGGCACCATCGATCTGGAATGCGGCAATACCACCAATAACCTTGAACGCCACAAGCTGGTGTCGTTCGCGCCCACGACTTTTGTGGCGCAGGTGGTGCTGGTGGCGCGCAAGGACGGCGGCGTGGATCCCAACAACCTGGAATCCTTCCGTGGCAAGTCCATCGCCGCGCAGGCCGGCGGCCAGACCTTCAGGCTGATTTCGCAACTGAACGCCAAGGGCAACCTGGGCATCACCATGGCGCCGACCAAGGACACCGCCGAAACCATCCTGATGGTGGAATCGGGCCGCGCCGCGGGCTCGGCCAATGACGACGGCATCGCTTATGGCGCGGTGGCTTCGTCGAAGAATCCGGACGCCTTCGTGATCGGCACCAAGGGCCTGGAAATGGCGCCTTACGGCATCATGGAACCCAAGGACGATCCAGCCTTCAAGAAGGTGGTGGACGATGCCGTGCGCGACCTGATCAAGACGGGCAAGGTGGCCGCGATCTACGACAAGTACTTCAATTCGCCGATCCCGCCCAAGCAGATCAACCTGAAGTACCCGATGAGCGATGCGCTCAAGCGCGCGCTGGCCAATCCGACCGATTCCGGCGATCCCAAGGCGTACGAGTAAGCAGGCTGCGCGCGGGACGCCCGGCGTCCCGCGGCTTGCGCGCAAGGACGCCGGCCGCCAGGCGCGGTGGGCATCGCCATCAAGGGACGGGGCATGAACTACAACTGGAGCTGGAGCGTCTTCCTGGATATGTCGCCGGACGGCGTGCATACCTTTCTGGAGACGATCTTCATCGGCGTGGGCTGGACCCTGGCGCTGGCCCTGACGGCGTGGGTGTTCTCGCTATTGCTGGGGTCGTTGCTGGGCGTGATGCGCACCGCCAGTTCGCGCCTCATGAACGCGCTGGGCGCGACCTATGTGGAGGTGTTCCGCAACATCCCGCTGCTGGTGCAGATGTTCCTGTGGTATTTCGTGTTGCCCGAGCTGCTGCCGCATGCCTGGGGCCTGGCCATGAAGCAGATGCCGCAGCCCTGGGGCCAGTTCGTGCCCGCGGTGCTGTGCCTGGGGTTCTATGGATCGGCGCGCGTGGCGGAGCAACTGCGCGCCGGCATACAGTCGCTGCCGCGCGGCCAGTTCCAGGCGGGCACGGCGCTGGGCCTGACCGAGGCGCAGGTGTACCGATACATCATCCTGCCGGAAGCGTTCCGCATCGTGCTGCCACCCCTGACTTCCGAGTTCATGGGCACCATCAAGTATTCGTCGGTGGCGCTGACGATAGGGCTGTTGGAACTGACCGGCCAGGCGCGTTCGATGGCGGAATTCAGTTTCCACATCTTCGAGGCGTTTTCTGCCGCCACGGTGATCTACCTGATCATCAACGGCGTGGTGGTGCTGGGCATGCGGCTGCTCGAACGCCATGTCGCGGTTCCCGGGCTGATCGGTTCGGCGAAAAGGCCCTAGGACGAGATCATGGGCAAATTCGATTTCGACGTGATCTGGGCGGCGCTGCCCTATCTGTTCAAGACCGGCATGACCTTCACGCTGACGCTGACCGCGCTGGCGGGCGTGATGGGCCTGGCGCTGGGCACGCTGCTGGCCATGATGCGGCTGTCGCGGTTCAAGATATTGTCGGTGCCGGCGGGCATCTACGTGAACGTGATGCGCTCGATCCCGCTCTTGCTGGTGATCTTCTGGTTCTATTTCCTGGTGCCCTACATCGCCGCCTGGGTGGTGGGGTCGCCGACGCCGCTGCGCGTGGGGGCCTTCAATTCGGCGGTCATCACCTTCACCCTGTTCGAGGCCGCGTACTTCTGCGAAATCATGCGCGCGGGCATCCAGTCCATCGCGCGCGGCCAGGTGTCGGCCAGCATGGCGCTGGGCCTGAACCACTGGCAGGGCATGCGCTACGTGGTGTTGCCGCAGGCGTTCCGCAACATGCTGCCGGCGCTGCTGACGCGCATCATCATCCTGTTCCAGGACACCTCGCTGGTGTATGTGCTGTCCTTGACCGACTTTCTCGGCGCGGCTGCCAAGATCGGCCAGCGCGACGGCCGTCTGGTGGAGCTCTATCTGTTCGTGGCGGTGGTGTATTTCGTGATCTGCTTCACGGCGTCCCGCCTGGTCAAGCTGCTGGAAAAGCGCACGCGAGTGCTGCGCTAGCGCAGCCCTTCCAGTTATCCACAGGTTTCAACAATGCAACTCTCTTCCAAGCCCCCGATGATAGCGATCAAGCAGGTCAGCAAGTGGTATGGCGACTTCCAGGTGCTGGACGATTGCTCGGCCACCGTGGGCCGCGGCGAGGTCGTGGTGGTGTGCGGGCCGTCGGGTTCCGGCAAGTCCACGCTGATCAAGACCGTGAATGCGCTGGAGCCCTTCCAGAAGGGCGAGATCCTGGTCAACGGCATTTCGGTGGGCGATCCGCGCACCAACCTGCCCAAGCTGCGCGCGGTGGCGGGCATGGTGTTCCAGCATTTCGAGCTGTTCCCGCACCTGTCGGTGACGGAGAACCTGTGCCTGGGCCAGCTCAAGGTGCTCAAGCGCGGCAAGGACGAAGCCCGCCAGCGTGCGCTGGCCCTGCTGGAGCGCGTGGGCCTGTCGGCGCACAAGGACAAGCATCCTGGCGAATTGTCGGGCGGCCAGCAGCAGCGCGTGGCGATTGCGCGCGCGCTGTCGATGGACCCGGTGGTCATGCTGTTCGACGAGCCGACCTCGGCGCTGGACCCGGAGATGGTCAACGAGGTGCTGGACGTGATGACCGACCTGGCCGCCGAGGGCATGACGATGATGGTGGTGACCCATGAAATGGGATTCGCACGCCGCGTCGCCGACCGTGTGATCTTCATGGACGGCGGCAAGATCGTGGAAGACTGCGACAAGGAGCAGTTCTTCGGCGATGTGGAGGAGCGTGCGCCGCGCACGCGCCAGTTTCTTTCCAAAATCCTGCAGCACTGATAGCCATGACCCAGACCTCTTCCGCCGCCGCCCGCGCACCCGTCGACCTGCGCAGCGACACGGTCACCCATCCCACCGCGGCCATGTATGAACGCATGCGCACCGCGCCCATCGGCGATGACGGCCTGGATGGCGACCCCACCGTGCGCGAGCTCGAGGCTTATGTGGCCGCGCAGCTGGGCAAGGAGGGCGGGCTGTTCGTGCCCAGTTGCACCATGGCCAACCTGCTGGCTGTGCTGGCGCAGACGCAGCGCAATGAACAGGTGGTGCTGGAGTCGGCCGCCCATATGTACACGTCCGAACGCGGCGCGGCCACGTTCACCGGCTCGTTCTATCTGGGCGTGCCCGGTTCTGACGGCGCCATGGACCTGAACCGCCTGGAGGAAGCCTTGCAGTCCGGCGGCCACCGGTTGAAGACGGCGCTGGTGACGATGGAGACTTCGCACAACAACGCCGCCGGCGCGGTGCTGCCGCTGGACCACATGCAGGCGGTCCACGGCATGGCGCGGGCGGCGGGCGTGCCGGTGCACCTGGATGGCGCGCGCCTCTACAACGCGGCCGTGGCCCTGGGTGTGGCGGCGGGCGAGATCGCCTGCCATGCCGACACGGTGTCGCTGTGCCTGTCCAAGGGGCTGAGCGCGCCGGTGGGTGCGGTTCTGGCCGGCAGCCAGTCCCTCATGGCCCGCGCGCGCGTGCTGCGCCGCATGCTGGGCGGCACGCAGCGCCAGTCGGGCATCATGGCGGCGGCCGGCCTGGAAGGCGTGCAGTCCATGAGCGGGCGGCTGGCCGAGGATCACGTCCGCGCGCGCCGCCTGAGCGCGGGCGTCAACCGCCTGGGACCGGCCATCTCGGCCACCGAACCGCAGACCAACATCGTGCAGGTGGAGACGGCCGGCACCGGCATGAGCAACACGGAGTGGGTGACGGCCCTGCAGGCGGCGGGCCTGCTGGTGCGCCCCTGGGGCCGCACGCGGCTGCGCTGCGTGACCCATCGCCACATTGGCGACGCGGATATCGACACGGCCGTGCGGGCCTTCGAAACGGTGCTGAACGCCGGCTGATCTGCTCCGTTCCGCGGCGTTTGCGCGATGCGATAATGCCGCATGACCACGACCCATCTTTCCCGAAAAGACTATCTCTGCGCACTGGCGGTCGTGGTCATCTGGGGCACCAACTTCGTCGCCATGAAGGTCGGCATGCGGGGCCTCTCGCCCATGCTGCTGGGCGCCCTGCGTTTCGCGCTGGCGGCCTTTCCCCTGATCCTCTTCGTGCGCGCGCCCAAGCTGCCCTGGCGCTGGGTCGCGGCGTATGGACTGGTGCAGGGCCTGGGCCAGTTCGGGCTGCTGTTCACCGCCTTGAAGTTCGGCATGCCGGCCGGCATGGCTTCGCTGGTGATCCAGACACAGGCCTTCTTCACGCTGCTGCTGGCCGCGCCCTTGCTGCATGAGCGCGCGCAGCGTCACCACTGGATCGGGCTGGGCGTGGCGGCGCTGGGGCTGGCGGTGATTGCCGGCGGCCGCGGCGAAGGGCCAGGCCAGATGACCATGCTGGGTTTCGCGCTGACGCTGGGCGGCGCGTTCATGTGGGCCGTGTCCAACATCATCGTGCGGCTGGCCAGCCGCAAGTCGCCCGGTTACGACCCGTTTGCCTTCATTGCCTGGAGCAGCGCCGCGCCGGTGCTGCCATTCCTGCTGCTGGCCGTGCTGATCGACGGTTGGGAACCGGTGGTGGGCATGATCACCGGCATGGGCTGGGGCGAGATCCTGTCAGTGCTGTACCTGGCGGTGCTGGCCACCTTGGTTGCCTATACCTTGTGGACGCAGTTGCTGACGCGCCACCCGGCCGCCAAGATCGCGCCGTTCTCGCTGCTGGTTCCCGTGGTGGGGTTGTGGGCCGCGTCCATGGCCTTCGGCGAACGCCTGGAGCCGCTGCAATGGCTGGGCGTGGCCGGCGTGCTGGCCGGCCTGCTTTTCAATCAGCTGGGCGGCCGCTGGCTGCGCACGCGCTGAGCCGTCCGGCAGGCGCTTTTTTCCTCTTGCGCGGCCGTATCGGCCGACCAGACTAGGCCATAACGGCTAGCAGAGGCGGCGGCCTCACAGTTGCTCGAAACGGATGTAACGCTTATCGGTGTACTCCCGGCGGGTGGTGATCTCCTGCACGCTGGCGCCCGGGGGGCCGCGCCGCAACCATTCCAGCATGTGGTCGACCTGGTCGGTGGTGCCCTGTACCAGGGCTTCGACAGTGCCGTCAGGCAGGTTCTGTACCCAGCCTTTGGCGCCCAGCATGTGCGCGCGCCGGACCGTGGCGTGGCGGTAGCCCACGCCCTGCACGGTGCCGGTGATCGTGACGTGCACGGTCTCGATATGGGTATCGGCTTTAGGGTCTTGCATCGATTCTCTCTTGGATGAGGCGCCGCGCTCGGCGATGTACGTAGACGGTAGTGACTACAGCGGATGGTCTATAGGCCCGGGGGACGCCTGGCGATACGTTAGAGCTCATGTCAAAACGTGCCAGCGGGAACACCCGTTACCAGAGCTTGGAGAAGCCATTATGGAAGAGACCAGTTTGTTGTCGGAAGCTGAGACAGCGCGCTACAGGGAAGAGGGTTACCTGGCCCTGAAGGACATGTGCCCGCAGGACGAGGTGGGTTACATCCGCAGGACCCTGCTCGACCTGTTTGCGAACAAGACCGGCTACAACGAGGGTGCGCAGTATGACTTTGTGAGCCGCGACGACCCGTCCAAACCCGCCAAGTTTCCCAGCTTGCACGATCCACGCCATTATGCCCCGGGCCTCTTGAAGACCGAGTACCACGAGCGCACCCTGGAACTGGCGCGCCAGCTGCTGGGTCCCGAGGCCGCTCTGTATGGCGAGCACGCCCTGCTCAAGCCTGGCCCGCATGGGCCGGAAACGCCATGGCACCAGGATGAGGCTTTCCGCTCGCCGGACTTCATCTACAACGAACTCAGCATCTGGCTGGCGCTGCAGCCGGCCACCACGGAAAACGGCTGCATGCAGTTCATCCCGGGTTCCAACAAATGGGAAGTGCTGGAGCACCGCTCGCCGGGCGGCGACAAGACCCTGCATCCGTTGGAATGCTGCGGCGATTTTCAGCGCGACCAGGCGGTGCCGGAGCCGCTGGACCCGGGCGGCATCACGGTGCACGACGCCCGCACCCTGCACTTCACCGGGCCGAACACCTCGCAGGCGCCGCGCCTGGCCTACATCCTGATCTACAACACGCCGCCGGTCTACAAACCCGGGCGCCGGGAATTCCCATGGTTGGAGGGCCGCTGGACCGACAGCCAGACCCGCAAGAAGCAGTGGCACAAGCGCGGCGGGCTGGCCGTGGACGTGATGCGCCGCCTGCCGGGCGCGCGGTTGACCAGCCCGCGCTGGGTGGCCTGGGCCACGATCCGGGCGGTGTCCAAGGTCTGGCCGCGATAATGGGGGCACAGGGGCCGCAAGAGCCCCTGTGACTGGGGGGCGAACGAGGCCGGCAAGCGACGCTTGCCGGCCTCGGCGCGTATACTGGGCGGCGTTGCGGACCGGGAGAGGTCCGCGCAATCGCTGGAGCTGCCCGCCGCTGGCGGCCCGGCGTCTAAAAATAACCAGCCGCAGCTGGCGCCCCATCACTCCATAGACCACTCCATGACCGCTAACCTTTCTACGATCACCTGCATCGAAGATCTGCGCGCCATTGCGCAAAAGCGCGTGCCGCGCATGTTCTACGACTACGCGGATTCCGGCGCCTGGACCGAAGGCACTTATCGCGCCAACGAAAGCGATTTCCAGAAGATCAAGCTGCGCCAGCGCGTGGCGGTGAACATGGAAGGCCGGTCGCTGCGCACCACCATGGTGGGCCAGGATGTCGTCATGCCGCTGGCGATTTCGCCCACCGGCCTGACCGGCATGCAGCACGCGGACGGAGAAATCCTGGCGGCCAAGGCGGCGGCGGACTTCGGCGTGCCTTTCACCCTGTCCACCATGAGCATCTGCTCGCTGGAAGACGTGGCCGAAGCGACCAAAAAGCCCTTCTGGTTCCAGCTCTATGTGATGCGCGACCGCGAATTCGTCGCCGATCTGATCGACCGCGCCAAGGCCGCCGGCTGCTCGGCGCTGGTGCTGACGCTGGACCTGCAGATCCTGGGCCAGCGCCACAAGGACATCAAGAACGGCCT
>Ga0209699_100116_pt1 | contig 94725 bp, 95 predicted proteins | sample SynthPrep_1_END__FD_187204 | JGI IMG/M metagenome (GOLD analysis project Ga0209699, IMG submission 187204) | Synthetic microbial communities from Ohio, USA - SynthPrep_1_END_DS7_MetaG (SPAdes) (version 2) | ecosystem: Engineered > Bioreactor > Aerobic > Activated sludge | place: USA: Ohio...
GCCCACTTCACCCCCCTGCGCCGCCAGCAACTCCCTGAACAGCGGCGAGGACTGCGCCAGCGCCCAGGCGCTGCCGACCGCCTCGATGCGGCCGGCGCGCATCAGGATCACCTCGTCGAAGCGGTCCAGCAGATGCAGCCTGTGCACCGAGGACACCACCGCCGCTTCGCCGAAATGGCGGAACAGGCGCTGGTACACCCGCGCTTCGGATTCCGGGTCCAGGCTGCTGGTCGGCTCGTCCAGCAGCAGCAGCGCGCTGCCTTCCGCCGCCAGCACGCCGCGCGCCAGGGCCAGCCGCTGGCGCTGGCCGCCGGACCAATTGGCGCCGCCTTCCGCCACCCGCGTGTCCAGCCCCATGCCCAGGCCAGCGACCAGGGTGTCGGCGCTGGCGGAATACAGCGCGGCGGCGATGGTTTCCGGCGCGGCGCTTTCGCCCATCGCCAGGTTCTCCTCCAGCGTGCCGTCGAACATCTCCGCCTGCTGGGGGATCAGGGTGGCGAAGCTGCGCAGGCTGTCGCCGGGCTGGTCCACCACCTCGCCGTCCAGCAGCAGCATCCCGCTGCCGGCACGGTCCAGGCCGGCGAGCAGGCGCAGCAGCGTGGTCTTGCCGGCGCCGCTGGGGCCGACCAGCGCATAGCGGCGGCCGCGTTGCAGGGTCAGCGCGTCTATCTCCACCCCGGCACCGTGCGAGGCGGCATAGGCGAAGTGCAGCCCTTCCAGCTTCAGCTCGCGCCAGCCGTGGATGGCGGGCGCGCCGGCATCCTGCGCCGAGGGCGCCGCCAGCAGCGGTGCGGCCGCGGCATAGTCGGCGCGCTGGCGCGCCAGTGACTGGAAGTGGGCGGCGATGGCGGTGATCACGCCGCCGGCCTGCTGGGCGTACTCGTACACCATGAACACCTTGCCGAGCGCAATGCCGCCGCCGGCGCCGCCCGCCTCCATCGCATACACCGCCACCAGCACGCACCACAGCAGGCTGGCGAGCAGGTCCACCGAGCACCACTTGGCTTCGTTCAGCACGATGCTGCGCTTGAGCGGGCCGAACACATCGGCGAGCCGCGAGGCGATCAGCCGCGCCGCGCCGCCACCGCGGCGCAGCGCCAGCACCGAGAACACATTGCCGAGCACATCCACCAGCGCGGCGGTGTAGCGGCGCTCGGCGCGGTTCTCGTCCACCGCCAGCCGCATCATGCTGCGGTCGAAACGGGTGATGAGCAGCCCGATCAGCCCATAGCCGACCACCGCGACCACGCCCACCAGCGGCGAGATCAGGCACAGCGCGACGATGGGGCCGACCAGCCGCACCGTGTTCTGCAGGTAGATGAACTGGCTCTGGGCGAAGTCGTACAGCGCATGGCTGCTCTGCTGCACCCGGTGGGTGGTTTCGCCGGAGTGGTGGCGCTCGTGCCAGGCCAGCGGCGCGCCCACCAGCCGCCCCACCAGCAGGCCGGACAGCCGCTCCCTCACCCTGAGGGCGACATTGCGCTCCAGGATGCGTCCCGGCCCGTGCAGCAGCCAGCTGGCGGCGATGGCGGCGAACACCAGCGCCAACCAGCGCCCGGCGCCGGCCAGTCCGTCCAGGCCGCCGTGCTGGATGGCGTCTATCGCCTTGCCCGCCAGCCAGGGCACGCCCAGTTTGAACAGCTGCGACGCCAGCAGCAGCAGGAAGGCCCACAGGATGAGGTGGCGCGCGCCAGCGGCGTGGTGCCACAAGGCATGGTAGAGGGCCCCCAGGCTGACCGGCGTTTCCGGCGGCGGCGCGCTCGCCTCGGCGATGCCGCCGGGCGGGGGCCTCTCCCCCACGATGGCAGCGGCGGGGTCGGCGGAAATCGGCTCTGACATGGTGTTTTGTCCTTGTTGTTCCAAGTTGGCCGGCAGCCTTGCCCGGCCGGGCAAGGCTCTCTACGAAGGCCGCGGCCCGCTGGTGCCAAAGCGGGCTTGCCGGCGGTATTGCGGCATACGCCAGCAGATCATGCCGGGTCGCCGGGTCGCCGGGTCGCCGGGTCGCCGGGTCGCCGGACCGCCGTAACCGGCCGTAATACATCCGGCGCCGCAGCCGATTGTCGCGGCCCTCGGAGGCTCGCTATTCTCGCGCGGCACGCCTCATCCTGCTCATCGCGCCAGGAGTTCCCATGTCATTACCCCGTCCGCAAGGCAGCACACCGCTGCGCCTGGCTCCCCGGATTGCCGCCGCCCTGCTTGCCGCCCTCGCCCTCCTCGGCGGCACGCCACCGGCCGAAGCCGGCCGCCTGCGCGAGGCACTGGAGGCAAGGCGGGCGGAACGGGCCGGCGCCGCGGCGGACGACGCCCTGGCCGGCGAGGTGGACGAACGCCCGGCGAGCGCATCCGCCCTGCCGGCTGGCAGCCAGGTGCTGCGCGACCGCGCCTACGGCACCGCAAGCCGGCAGAAGCTGGACGTCTATTTGCCTCCCGCGGCCAGCGGCAGCGGGCCGGCGGCCATCGTGCTGATGGTGCATGGCGGCGGCTGGCGGCTGGGCGACAAGGCCGCGGACCGGGTCGTCGCCAACAAGGCCGCCCACTGGCTGGCGCAAGGCGTGGTCTTCGTCTCGATCAACTACCGGCTGCTGCCACAGGCGGAGCCACTGGCGCAGGCGGAGGACGTCACCCGCGCCCTGGCCTACGTCCAGGCTCAGGCCGGTGAGTGGCATGCGGACCCGCAGCGGCTGGTATTGATGGGGCACTCCGCCGGCGCCCACCTCATCGCCCTGCTGTCCGCCGATCCGGCGCGGGCCATCGCGCTGGGCGCTCGCCCCTGGGCTGGCAGCGTGGCCCTGGACAGTGCGGCGCTGGACCTGGTCCAGCTCATGGAAGGCCGCCATGCCAGACTCTATGACCGCGCCTTCGGTGCCGACCCGGCCACCTGGCGCGCCGCCTCGCCGCAACATCACCTGAGCACCCAGGCCGTACCCATGCTGCTGGTCTGCTCCACCCGCCGGGCGGACGATCCCTGCGCCCAAGCGAACCGCTATGCGGCCGCGGCCAAGACCCTGGGCGTGCGCACCGAGATCCTGCCGCAGCCACTGAGCCACGGCGACATCAACGGCCAGCTCGGCCTGCCCGGCGCCTACACGGCGGCGGTGGATGGTTTCCTCTCTTCACTGCCCGGCTTCCGCAGCGGGCCTTGAGCGCCATTTTATGTAGCACAAGAAACAAATAATTCGTCGTAAACCCTTCAAAGCCCATAAGCCTCTCAGCAAGCAAATAAGCCAATATTCAGCATTTACACGGCATTTATCCGGCATTAGTCGCCGCCAATCGATATATATATAACTTGGCATACATAATGCTCTTGCCCGTGGGACATGCGGTGCCATGCGCCGGCATGCAGCGCCCGCGGCTGCGAAATCCTTCGCCCGCGGCCGCGTTCTCCCACTCGCGCACAAGGATCAACCTGTGAGAAAAACCCTAGTGGCCGCGCTCCTCGCCGCCGGCCTTGCGGGCAGCGTCCATGCCCAGTCCAACGTCACCATCTACGGCCTGGTCGACTACGGCGCCACCTATGTCAAGGCGAGCGGCCAGGACAGCCGCCAGGCCATCGACAGCGGCACCAGCGCCGGCTCCCGCCTGGGCTTCCGCGGCACCGAAGACATCGGCAACGGCACCAAGGTCGGCTTCGTCTACGAGATGGGCATGAGCCCGGACTCCGGCTCCGCCTTCACCTTCAGCAACCGTGCTTCCTGGGTGAATGTGGTCAGCAGCCTGGGCGAGATCCGCGTCGGCCGCCAGGATGGTCTTGGCTTCGGCTGGTTGTCGGCGGTTTCGCCCTTCGGCACCACCTACGGTCAGGCCTCAATGAACACCCTGTTCGGCTACAGCCAGATCAGCAACCGCCTGAGCAATGCGCTGTTCTACTACTCGCCGAATCTCGGTGGCCTGGATTTCGCGCTGGGCTACAGCGGCAACATCACCGACGATGAAACCGTGGAAAACGACAGCGACCAGCGTGCCCTCAACGCCGGCCTGCGCTACAAGAATGGTCCGCTGCTGGCAATGCTGGTGTATGAGCAAAAGAACTACGCCAACAACCTCAGCTCCACCGGCCGCGACAATGCCAAGAGCCTGGCGCTGGGCGGCACCTACGACTTCGGCGCGGTCAAGGTGCATGCTGCCTATGGTCAGCTGCGCAAGCGCAACTACGTCAGCAGCGCCGAAAAGGAAAAGTCCTGGCTGGTGGGCCTGAGCGCCCCTATCGGTCAGAACGGCAGCCTGTTCGGCACCTACCAGCACAATAAGGGCCGCAACGAGAACGTCTACGGCGCTGCGCAAGACGATGCCGTCCGCGGCTTCGCGCTGGGTTACACCCACAAACTGTCCAAGCGCACCAACCTGTACGTGTTCGGCAGCCGCTACAACGACACCCCGTTGCCCTTCACTGGCACTGAAAACGGCACGGCGCCGGTCGGTACCGGGGCAGCGGCCGGCGGCCCGGTCGACCAGAACCAGTTCGGCGCCGGCATCGTGCACCGCTTCTGATTCTGTAGTGCATCTCCTCTAGTTGGACCCGTGGTGGTCCTTTAGCCCGACAGGTCGCCGAACAGGCTGATCTGCCGGGCTTTTTTGCCTTCGCCCTCGTCGGCATCGTCCTCGCCTTCGGCGAAGCGCAGGCCGACGCCCAGCAGGCGTACCGGCAGCCCGCGGCGGGCATGACCCTCCTCCAGCAGACGCAGCCAGGTGGCGACATCCGGCCCGCTGGCCGCGCACTCGACGGTGGTCTGGGAGAAATCGGCGAACTTGATCTTCACCACCGCCTTGGTCACCGGCCGGCGCGCCTGGGTGCGCTCGAAGCGGCGGGCGAATTCCTCCATCAGCGCAGGCAGCGCGGCGCGGCAGGCGGCAAGATCGGGCAGATCGATGACATAGGTGGTTTCCACCGAGATGGACTTGCGGATGCGGTCCGGCTTCACCTCGCGCTCGTCGATGCCGCGGCACAGGCGGTGCAGGCCGGCGCCGAAGCTGCCGAAATGGTGGGTGAGGTCGGCCAGGCTCCAGGCGCGCAGATCGCCGCAGGTGTGCACGCCCAGGCGGGCCAGCTTGGATGCGGTGACCTTGCCGACGCCGAAGATCTTCTTCACCGGCAGCGCAGCGACGAAGGCATCCACCTCCTGCGGGCGGACGACGAACTGGCCGTCCGGCTTGTTCCAGTCGCTGGCCACCTTGGCGATGAACTTGTTCGGCGCGATGCCGGCGGAGGCGGTGATGCCGACCTCATCGCGGATGCGGCCGCGTATCTCCTCCGCCATCCGCGTCGCCGAGCCCTGGCAGCGGTCCACGCCGGTCACGTCCAGGTAGGCCTCGTCCAGCGACAGCGGCTCCACCAGCGGCGTGTAGTCGCGGTAGATGGCGAGGATGAGGCGGGAGGCGGCGCGGTAGCGCTCGAAGTCCGGCGGAATCAGCAGCAGCTGGGGACAGAGTTGCAGCGCGCGGGCGGTGGACATGGCCGAATGCACGCCGAAGGCGCGCGCCTCGTAGTTGCAGGTGGCGACCACGCCGCGGTGCTCCGCCCGGCCGCCCACCGCCAGCGGCCGGCCGCGCAGCGTGGGATCGTCGCGCATCTCCACCGAGGCGTAGAAGCAGTCGCAATCGCAATGGATGATCTTGCGCTGGCTCACCGCCCGCTCCGGCTCGGCCGCCAAAACAAGAAAGCCCGCTGCGGGGCGGGCTTTTGCGTCGCTGCGCGGGCTGGCCGCAAGGGCTTACTCCGTGTCCGGCGCCGCCCGACGCACACGGCGGTTGCGCACCGCTTCGGCCAGCACGTCCAGCACCGTCAGGCTGTCTTCCCAGCCGATGCAGGCGTCGGTGATGCTCTTGCCGTACTCCAGCGCCACGCCCGGCTTGAGGTCCTGCCGGCCTTCCTTGAGGTGGGATTCCACCATCACGCCGATGATGCGGTCTTCGCCGGCGGCGATCTGCCCGCCGACGTCGCGCGCCACCGCCACCTGCAGCTGGTGCTGCTTCTGGCTGTTGGCGTGGGAGAAGTCGATCATGACCTTACCCGGCACGCCGGAGGCGGCCAGCTCCTTGCAAGCGGCGTCCACGCTGGCGGCGTCGTAGTTGGGCGCCTTGCCGCCGCGCAGGATGGCGTGGCAATCCTCGTTGCCGCGGGTGGACACGATGGCGGAATGGCCGGCCTTGGTCACGCTGAGGAAATGGTGCGGCGACTGCGCCGCCTTGATCGCATCCACCGCGATGCGCACATTGCCGTCGGTGCCGTTCTTGAAGCCGACCGGACACGACAGGCCGGAAGCCAGCTCGCGGTGCACCTGGCTCTCGGTGGTGCGCGCGCCGATGGCGCCCCAGCTGATGAGATCGGCGATGTACTGCGGCGTGATCATGTCGAGGAACTCGGTGCCGGCCGGCAGGCCCAGCTCGTTCACTTCCCACAACAGCTTGCGCGCCAGGCGCACGCCCTCGTTGATGGCGAAGCTGCCGTCGAGGTAGGGGTCGTTGATCAGGCCTTTCCAGCCGACGGTGGTGCGCGGCTTCTCGAAATAGACGCGCATCACGATGAGCAGGTCGTCCTGCAGGCGGTCGGCCTCGGCCTTGAGCTTGCGGGCATATTCCAGCGCGGCGTCGGCGTCATGGATGGAGCAGGGGCCGATCACCACCAGCAGGCGGTCGTCGGCGCCGTAGAGGATGCGATGGATCGCGCTGCGCGCCGCGAACGCCGTCTCCGCCGACTTGGGAGTGGCCGGAAACTCGCGCAGCACATGGGCGGGCGGAACGAGTTCCTTGATCTCCTTGATACGGACATCGTCGATATGAATCCGGATTGAGGCAGTCATGGCGAAGCTCTTGGCAGGTACGGGCGGAAGCCGTCGATTCTAGCGAATTTTCATGGCCGCCGAGACCGGCTCAATGTTGCAGTGCGAAAAAAAACGGTGCTAAGGTGCCCCTCCAATCAACGAATCCCGGGGAGATGAAACATGCCCCCCCTGTTCGATTTCATCGCCGATGCGCTGATCTTCGTTCTTGTTCCCTGGGCCGTCTGGCGCCTTCTCGGCCGCTCGCTTCCCCTCGCGGTCCTGCCCATCCTCATCGGCCTCGGCCTTGCCGCCGCCGGCCTGAAACCCACCTCGCTCGGCGTCCCCTCCGCGCTTGGCGACCAGCTCGGCTGGATAGGCGTGCTGCTGCTCGCCTTCAGCGCCGGCCTGGAAATGCGCCTGTCGGACGAGGAGCAGACCGCCCGCAGCCCGTCGCTGCCGATCTCGCGGCTGGCCACCAGCGCCGCCGCCGCGCTGGCCCTGCCCTTCGTCGTCGGCACCCTGGCCGCCTACTACCACTTCAACCAGCTCCCCGGCTGGACGGCACCGCGCGGCGAAGGCTGGCTGGGCGCGCTCGCCATCGGTCTCTGCGTGGCGGTGAGCGCGCTGCCGGTGCTGATCGGCATCGTGCGCGAGCTCAATCCCCTGCAGCGCCCCTACGGCCAGGTCGCGCTCGGCGTGGCGGTGATAGACGACGCGGTGCTGTGGATAGGCCTCGCCCTGCTGCTGTTCGCCGCCAACGGCAGCGCCGCCCTGAGCAACTGGGACGGCACCGAACTGCTCGCGGTGGGCATCCTGGTGACGCTGGCCATCGTCGGCATGCACGCGCAAAAACGCGAAGGCCTGCCGCCGCGCTGGGTGATCTGGGCGATGGCGGCGCTCTTCCTCGCCGGCGGCGCCTGGGCCAGCTCCCAGCTCGGCCTGCACGCCCTGCTCGGCGCCTACTTCGGCGGCGCCATGATGGCGCCCAAATGGGTACGCCTGCTGCCGCCGGAACAACTGGGCCGTGTCGCCCTGTTCGGCCTCGCGCCGCTGTTCTTCGGCCACAGCGGACTGCGCATCGACGGCGACGCCCTCACCTGGACCTCGCTGGTCGCCTCGCTGGGCCTGCTGGCCCTGTCGGTGCTCACCAAGCTGGGCGCGGTCATCCTCTACCCCCCTTCGCCCGACCTCGACCGCCGCGAGGCGCTGGCGGTCGGCGCGTTGCTGCAATGCAAGGGGCTGATGGAGATCGTCGCCGCCACCATCCTGCGCGATCAGGGCCTGCTCTCCGAGCACGCCTATGCTGCCCTGGTGACCCTCGCGGTGCTATCCACCACCATGACCGGGCCGCTGTTCCGCTTCTGCCTGGGAAAGGGCTGGATTCCCCGCGCTGACGCCGCGGCGGAGTGCCCTCGCCCGGGCAACTGAACAGCGGCACGGAAAAAAACGGAAGGAGCGGGAATAATCGCGGCTCACCGGCTGTTTACGCATTACCCCTGACCAAGAGGAGTAACGCCATGAACCCGACCCGTTCCCTGCTTCTCACCGCCAGCCTCGCCCTGCTCGCCGGCTGCGGCAGCATGCACGAGCAGCATCACGGCAGCGGCATGCACGACGCCATGCATGCCGCCCCCGCCAGCGCCCGCGACGGCGTCCTGGTCACCGCCGACGGCATGAGCCTGTACACCTTCGACCGCGACCCCGCCGACGCCAGCAAGAGCGCCTGCAATGGCCAGTGCGCGATGAACTGGCCGCCGCTGATGGCCCCCGCCGCCGCCATGGCGGGCGACGACTGGAAGCCGGTGACGCGCGACGACGGCAGCCGCCAGTGGGCCTACAAGGGCAAGCCGCTCTACCGCTGGGTGAAAGACCAGAAACCCGGCGACCGCAGCGGCGATGGCGCGATGGGTGTGTGGCACCTGGCGCGCCCGTGAGCACGCACTGAGCCGCCCCAGCCGGAATTCGTCCCCCACGCCGCCAGCCCGCGCCCATGCCCTCCACCGACGCCCTGCTCGCCGAGATTCCGCGGCTGCGCCGCTACGCCCGCGCGCTGACCGGCGACGCCACCCGCGCCGACGACCTGGTGCAGGACACGCTGGAGCGGGCGCTGAACAAGTGGCGGCTGTGGCGGCCGGGCAATCTGCGCAACTGGCTGCTCACCACCATGCACCACGTCTTCATCAACCAGCTGGCCACCGAGAACCGGCTGCAATACCGCGACACGGCCGAGTTGCCGGAAACGCCGGTGGCCCCCACCCAGGGCGACGGCCTGGCGCTGCGCGACCTTGGCCGCGCCCTGCAGGCCCTGCCGGCCGACCAGCGTGAAATCCTGCTGCTGGTCGGCCTGGAAGACCTGAGCTACGAGGAAGCCGCCCGCATCGTCGGCATCCCGCCCGGCACCGTGATGTCCCGCCTCTCCCGCGCCCGCGGCCGCCTGCGCGGCCTGCTGGCCGAAGGCGAAGCCCTGCCCGCCCACCTGAAGATCGTGAAATGAAGCCCGCCCCGATCAGCGAAGACGACCTCCACGCCTGGGCCGACGGCCGCCTGGAAGCCACCCGCCGCGCGGAGGTTGAAGCGTGGCTCGCCGAGCATCCACAGGAAGCGGCCGCGCTCGCCGCCTGGCGGCAGCAGAACGCACGGCTGCATGCCACCTTCGATCCGGTACTGGCGGAAGCCGTCCCGGCACGCCTGCGCGCCGCCGTGGCAGGCGAGCGCTGGCGCCCGCCGCGGGCGGCCGCCGCGCTCGGCTGGCTGGCCCTGGGCGCGGTGCTAGGCGCAATGTGGAACGCCCCCGGCTGGAACGCCCCCGGCGGCGCCCGCCATGCGGACGACCACGCCCAGCCGGCGGATGCGCTGATCGAGCTGCCGCGCCGCGCCGCCATCGCCCATGCCGTCTATGCCCCGGAGCAGCGCCACCCGGTGGAGGTGGGCGCGGACAACGAACAGCACCTGGTCGCCTGGCTGTCCAAGCGGCTGGGCACGCCGCTGCGGGTACCGGAACTGGGCGCGCTGGGCTACCACCTGATGGGCGGCCGCCTGCTCGCCGCCGAGGCCGGCCCGGGCGCACAGTTCATGTACGACAACGCCGCCGGCGAGCGGCTGACGCTGTACGTCAGCGCCGCCCGCTCCGGCGACGCCGCCGGCCTCCCCAGTTTCCGTTTCGCCGAGGAAGAAGGCATCAGCGTGTTCTATTGGGCGGAAAACGGCTTCGCCTACGCCCTCTCCGCCCGCCAGCCCCGCACCGCCCTGCTGCCGGTGGCCGATGCGGTGTATCGGCAGCTGGCGCCCTGAACTACCCTCACCGCAGCCCACCTTGCCACCCGGCACCCACCTCCGTCACGGCGCTGAACCCGACGTCGCTGATATCGTCTCAATCACAGCGGCCACCAAGACCGCACCACCTCCCAACGGCCCCGACATGCTGATCAAACGCCCCACCGACATCTCGCCCTCCGAGATCACACCCCGTTCCCTGTTCGAGCAGCGCCGCCACTTCCTCCTCGGCGCCAGCAGCGCGCTCGCCGGCGCCGCCCTGTGGGCCGCGCTGCCGCGCAGCGGCCATGCCGCCAGCCGGCTGCCGGCCTATGCGCCCTCGCCCTTCAGCACCAGCGAGGAAAAGACGCCGCTGAAGGCGGTCACCACCTACAACAATTTCTACGAGTTCGGCACCGACAAGAGCGACCCGGCGGAGAACGCCGGCAAGATGTCGGTGCAGCCCTGGACCGTGCGCGTCGAGGGCCTGGCCGGCAAACCGCGCACCTTCGGCATCGAGGAGTTGCTGAAGCTGGCGCCGCTGGAGGAACGCATCTACCGCCTGCGTTGCGTGGAGGGCTGGTCCATGGTGATTCCCTGGGTGGGGCTGCCGCTGGCGGCGCTGCTGAAACAGGTGGAGCCGCTGGGCAGCGCCAAGTACGTGGAGTTCGTAACCCACTACGATCCGGCCATCATGCTGCGCCGGCCGGTGCTCAACTGGCCCTATGTGGAAGGCCTGCGGCTGGACGAGGCACTGCATCCGCTGACGCTGCTGGCGGTAGGCCTGTACGGCGACGTGCTGCCCAACCAGAATGGCGCGCCGGTCCGACTGGTGGTGCCGTGGAAGTACGGCTTCAAGAGCGCCAAATCCATCGTCGCCATCCGCCTGGTGGAAAAACAGCCGCGCACCTCATGGAACCGCGCGGCGGCGGATGAATACGGCTTCTACTCGAATGTGAACCCGGAGGTGGCCCACCCGCGCTGGAGCCAAGCCACCGAGCGCCGCATCGGCGAGCTGCGCAAGCGGCCGACGCTGATGTTCAACGGCTACGGCGAGCAGGTGGCCGGGCTGTACCAGGGCATGGATCTGAAGGCGAATTACTGAGCACAGGCTCGCCCGCACAAGCGCGGTGGCGAAGGCGGGCCGAAATGAAGCGAAACGCGGGCGCCCATATCCGCCGCCGAGGAAACTAATGGCATCGATCGAAAGGGAAAAGCCCCTGAAACCCAGCCTGCGCACACCGCCGGCTGCCGCCATCACGGCAATCAAGCTGCTCGTCTTCCTGCTCTGTCTGCTGCCGGCCCTGCAGCTGCTGCTGGGCTGGCAGGCGGACACGCTGGGTGCCAACCCGGTGGAAACCATCACCCACGCCAGCGGCACCTGGACGCTGCGCCTGCTGCTGATCACCCTGGCGGTAACGCCGCTGCGCCGCCTCACCGGCCTGCACTGGCTGCTGCGGCTGCGCCGCATGCTGGGGCTGTTCGCCTTCGCCTGGGGGCTGGCCCACTTCGCCACCTACCTGTGGCTGGACCAGTTCTTCGACTGGGCGGCCATCGCCGCCGACATCCTGAAGCGCCCCTTCATCACCGTCGGCTTCGCCGCGCTGGTGCTGATGCTGCCGCTGGCGCTCACCTCCAACCGCCTGGCGGTGCGCCGCCTCGGCGGCCGGCGCTGGCAGGCGCTGCACCGCTCCACCTACGCCATCGCCATCCTGGGCGTGGTGCATTTCTGGTGGCTGGTGAAGGCGGACGTGCTGGAACCGGCGATCTACGCCCTCGTCCTCGCCGCGCTGCTGGGCATGCGCGCCTGGTGGCGGGAACTGGAGCGCCGCCGGCAGCTGGCCGCGGCGGTGCCGCAGGCGCGGGGCAACGGGCGGGTGGTGCGGATCGTGCCGAAGTGAGGCGGGCAGCGGGCTGAAGCCCAGGAGCATGTTCTACCGCTCTTCCGGACGGGATATCCACCGTTCGGCGGGAATTGGCGCCCCACTCTCCCCACGCGGGGCGTAGGCGGAAAAAGCGAAGCAATGCTTTGCCCGCCGCTCACTTCGCCCGGATCGCGCTCTTCGGCCGGAAGGCCTTGATCACCGTCTCGTCGGTCTCGATGTAGGGACCGCCGATGAGGTCGATGCAGTAGGGAATGGCGGCGAAGATGCCAACGTGGCGCACGCTGCCATTCGCATCCCGCACGCCTTCCAGCGTCTCGCGGATGGACTTGGGCTGGCCGGGCAGGTTCACGATGAGGCTGTTGCCGCGGATCACCGCCACCTGGCGGGACAGGATGGCAGTGGGCACGAAGTTGAGGCTGATGCGGCGCATCTCCTCGCCGAAGCCGGGCATCTCCTTGTCGCCCACCGCCAGCGTGGCTTCCGGGGTGACGTCGCGCGGCGACGGGCCGGTACCGCCGGTGGTGAGGATGAGCGCGCAGCCGGCGCGGTCGGCCAGTTCGACCAGCGTGCTCTCGATCAACGGGCGCTCGTCCGGAATCAGCCGCGATTCCACGCTCCAGGGCGAGGCCAGCGCCTTGCCCAGCCATTCTTTCAGCGCCGGGATGCCCTGGTCCTCATAGGTGCCTTCGGAGGCGCGGTCGCTGATGGAAACCACGCCTATGGTGATGTGTTCGCCGCTCATGCCTGCTCCGGGTCGTGGTCGTCGTCCGCGGTTTCGTCCGCGTTACCGGCGGCGCCTTCCTCCAGGTCACGCAGCACGCGGAAGATCTCGCGGAAAGCCTTGGGCGGCTTGTTCTGCTCGCGCTCCTTCAGCGCGTTGCGGCGCAGGGTGCGCAGGTATTGCAGGTCGGCGCCGGGAAAGGCTTCGGCGATGGCGGCGATCACCTTTTCGTCTTCGATGAAGTCGCTGCGCAGCCGCTCCAGCCGGTGCTGCTTGGCGACCTCGGCGGCGGAAACGCCGTTGAAGGCGTCCAGCTGGGCCTGGATGGGCGCCGGGTCGATGGCGCGCATCAGCTTGCCGATGTACTGCAGCTGGCGGCGGCGCGCCTCGTGCTTGGTGAAGCGCTGGGCGTCGCGCACCGCGTCGTAGAGCTCTTCCGGCATCGGTACCTTGCGCAGGCGCTCCGGCGACAGTTCGACCAGCTGGCGGCCGATGTCCTGCAGGGCATGCATCTCGCGCTTGCGGCTGCTCTTGCTCGGCGGTTCCGGGTAGGCGTCGTCTTCGTCGAGTTGCGGGTTGCGGTCGGCGTCGGAGTGGGGATGCATCGTGGAAAGGCGCCGGCGAAGCGGCGGCAGGCGTGATCGGGGTAAGATTATAGCCTTTGCCAACCGGTCTCCCGCCCATGTCCGACAAAGGCTTTTCCTTCTCCCAGGCGCAGTTGCGCGAAATTGCCGCCGACATCGTCAAGTACGCGAAGAAGCGCGGCGCCACCGCCAGCGAGGCCGACGTGTCGGAAGGCTTCGGCCAGTCGGTGGCGGTGCGCAAGGGCGAGGTGGATACCATCGAGTACAACCGCGACAAGGGCATAGGCGTCACGGTGTACGTCGGCCAGCAGCGCGGCTACGCCAGCACCTCCGACTTCTCCAAGGCGGCGTGGAAATCCACCGTGGATGCCGCCCTCTCCATCGCCCGCTTCACCGCGCCCGACCCCTGCGCCGGCCTGGCCGACCCCGAGTTGATGGCGACCGAGTTCCCCGACCTCGACCTCTTCCATCCCTGGGACATCAGCGTGGACGAGGCCATCGCCCTCGCCCGCCGCAGCGAGGAAGCCGCCTTCGCCGTCAGCCCGAAGATCAGCAACTCCGAAGGCGCCAACGTTTCGGTGCAGCAATCGCACTTCATCTCCGCCAACAGCCACGGCTTCGTCGGCGGCTATGCCACCACCCGCCACGGCCTGTCCTGCTCGGTGATCGCCGGCGAGGGCGACGCCATGCAAAGGGAATACTGGTACGACTCCCGCCGCGAAGCCGCCGACCTGCAGAGCGCCGAAGACGTCGGCCGCCTGGCCGGCGAGCGTGCCCTGGCGCGGCTGGGCGCCAAGAAGATACGCACCTGCGAAGTGCCTGTGATCTTCGAGGCGCAGCTGGCGGTCGGCCTGCTCGGCAACTTCGTGCAGGCGGTGAGCGGCGGCGCGCTGTACCGCAAATCCACCTTCCTGCTCGACAGCCTGGGCCAGCAGGTCTTCTCGCCGGTCGTGAGCATCGCCGAGCGCCCGCACCTGAAGAAGGCTTTCGGCTCCAGCGCCTTCGACGGCGAAGGCGTGGCCACCCGCGACCGCGACGTGGTGGTGGACGGCGTGCTGCAGGGCTACTTCCTCTCCAGCTACTCCGCCCGCAAGCTGGGCATGCAAACCACCGGCAACGCCGGCGGCTCGCACAACCTGCGGGTGTCCGCCGGCAGCGACGACCTCGCCGGCCTGCTGCGCAAGATGGACAAGGGCCTGCTCGTCACCGAACTGCTGGGCCACGGCGTGAATTACGTGAACGGCGACTACTCCCGCGGCGCCGCCGGCTTCTGGGTGGAGAAGGGCAAGATCAAGCATGCGGTGGAAGAGATCACCATCGCCGGCAACCTGCGCGACATGTTCCGCGGCATCGTCGCCATCGGCAACGACGCCCTGCCCCGCGGCGCCAAGCACTGCGGCTCGGTGCTGATCGACCGCATGAAGATCGCCGGCCGCTGAATCGCTTTTCCCTCTCCCTCTTTCTTCCCTTCTCCCGACGCCTGACGGGGGAGGGGCAGGCAGATCAGGCAGCGAGCCTGCCCCGCAGTCCTTCCCGGCGCGGCCCACCCGCAGCGCTTGCGCCGGCATTTCACCCCCTGAGCGCTCCCCCGCCCCTCCGCTCCGAAGCGCCTGGCAGCGCCTCGTCGCTTCCTTTTGCTTCCTCTCCTAAGGGCTCTCCCGAATAGGGTTTTCCCAGCAGGCGCGCGGGATTGCGGCGCCTATAATCGGCCGCGCATCCCATGACCATTCCAAGTGGAGGAGATCGTGGAACGTCGTTCATTCCTGACGAAAGCCGGCGCCGGGTTGGCCGCAGGCGCTGCGGTCGGCCTCGCGGCCTGCGCGAAAAAAGAGGAAGCAGCCGCGCCTGCGGCACCCGCCGTACAAGCCGGCCTGCCCGAGGTCAAGTGGCGCCTCACCTCCAGCTTTCCCAAGAGCCTGGACACCATCTACGGCGGCGCCGACGTGCTGGCCAACCGCCTGCGGGCGATGACGGACGGCAAGTTCGACATCCGCGTCTTCCCCGCCGGGGAGATCGTGCCCGGGCTGCAGGCGCTGGACGCGGTGCAGCAGGGCACGGTGGAGTTGTGCCACACCTGCTCCTATTACTACGTGGGCAAGGACAAGACCTTCGGCTTCGGCACCACCGTGCCCTTCGGCCTCAATGCCCGGCAGATGAACGCGTGGGTGATGTTCGGCGGCGGCCAGCAACTGCTGGATGAGTTCTTCAGCAACTACAACGTGCTGTCCTTCCTCGGCGGCAACACCGGGGTGCAGATGGGTGGCTGGTACCGTCAGCCGATCAAGACCGTGGGCGACGTGAACGGCTTGAAGATCCGCATCGCCGGGCTGGGTGGCGAAGTGTTCGCCCGCCTGGGCGCGATTCCGCAGCAGATCGCCGGCGGCGACATCTATCCCTCGCTGGAGAAAGGCACCATAGACGCCGCCGAATGGGTCGGCCCCTACGACGACGAGAAGCTGGGCTTCTACAAAGTGGCGCCGCACTACTACTACCCCGGCTGGTGGGAGCCGGGCCCGGCCATCACCTTCTTCGTGAACAAGGGCGAGTGGGCCAAGCTGCCCAGGGTGTACCAGGAGGCCTTCCGCGCCGCCGCCCACGAGGCCAACGTCACCATGATGGCCTCCTACGACGACAAGAACCCGCAGGCGCTGGCACGGCTGCTGGGCAATGGCGTGAAGCTGCAGGCCTACTCGGACGAGATCATGAAGGCCGCCTACAAGGCCGCTTTCGAGCTCTACAACGAGGAGGCCGGCCGCAATCCGGCGTGGGCGAAGATCTTCACCGAATGGGACAAGTACCGGAAGTCGCAGAACGCCTGGTTCAGCGTGGCCGAGGCGAGCACCGACCGCTTCCTGCAGTCCACGCGCTGACCTTTCCGCTTCGCTCTCGGAAGGGCCATCATAGGAAAAACTTACACCAAGCTTACAATAAGCTTGCTGTTTTTATTAGGGTTTTCCAAGGTATCGAGCCCAAACGAGGCTCCTATAATCGGTCACGGCTCAAGAATTCGAAACCATATATTTCGAGCCACACCACCGAAGGAGACCCCTGTGGAACGACGCAGATTCATCAAGCACGCCGGTCTTGCCGGCGTACTCGCGGCGGGCGCCGCACCCGCCATCGTCCATGCCCAGCAGCAGATCCGCTGGCGCCTCGCCTCCAGTTTCCCGAAGACGCTGGACACCATCTACGGCGGCTCCGAAGTCTTTGCCAAGAACGTCGCCGAGGCTACCGACGGCAAGTTCGTGATTTCCACCCACCCGGCCGGCGAACTGGTGCCGGCCTTCGGCGTAGTGGACGCGGTGCAGCAGGGCACGGTGGATCTGTGCCATACCTGCGGCTACTACTTCTTCGGCAAGGACGAGACCTTCGCCATCGACACCGCCATCCCCTTCGGCATGAACTCCCGCCAGATGACGGCCTGGATGTATGACGGCAACGGCATGAAGCTGCTGCGCGAGTTCTTCGCCCAGTACAACATCGTCAACTTCCCGATGGGCAACACCGGGGTGCAGATGGGCGGCTGGTACCGCAAGGAGATCAAGACCGTTGGCGACGTGAACGGCCTGAAGATGCGCATCGGTGGCTTCGGCGGCCGGGTGCTGGCCAAGCTGGGTGCGGTGGCGCAGAACATTCCCGCCGGCGAGATCTACACCGCGCTGGAGAAAGGCACCATCGACGCCGCCGAGTGGATCGGCCCCTACGACGATCTGCGCCTGGGCCTGCACAAGGTGGCGCCGCACTACTACTACCCCGGCTGGTGGGAGGGGGCAACCCAGTTCGGCCTCTACATCAACGACAAGCAGTGGAACTCGCTTTCCAAGGAGTACCAGGCCATCGTCCGCCAGGCCGCGTCCGACGCCCACGTCATGGTCCAGGCGCGCTACGACGCCCGCAACTCCGGCGCGCTGAAGCAGCTGATCGGCCAGGGCGCCAAGCTGCACCGCTTCCCGCGCGAGGTGATGGACGCCGCCTTCAAGGCGCGCAACGAGGTTTATGCCGAGCTGATGGACAAGAACGCGGCGTGGAAGAAGATCTACCCCGACTACCAGCGCTTCCTCTCCGAGTCCTACCAGTGGCAACCGGTCGCCGAAGGCAGCTACGACCAGTACATGGCGGCGCAGAAGCTCTAAGCAAGCACTCCAAGGCGCGGCCCGATGCCGGCCGCGCCAAGCCATCGGCATATGCAGAAACCCTGCAAGGCCGACTCATCCCCGGCCCGCCGGCGAACCGTCGGAAACGGGCCGCATACAGGCTCCCCCGACACCATGCACACCCTGCTCGCCCTTGCCCGACAGATCGACCGGATCAGCCGGCTGATCGGGAAATCCCTCATCTGGCTGATCCTGTTCGCAACCCTCATCAGCGCACTCAACGCCATCGCGCGCAAAGCCTTCAACGTCGGCTCCAACGCTTTCCTTGAAATCCAGTGGTATCTCTTCGCCGCCGTCTTCCTGCTCGGCGCCGGCCACACTTTCCTCGAAAACGCCCACGTCCGCATCGACGTGCTGTCGCACTTCTGGTCCAAGAAAATGCGCATGTGGGTGGATATCGGCGGCATCGTGCTTTTCGTCCTGCCGATGTGCTATTTCATGGCCACCTTTGCCTGGCCCATCGTAGCCGGCGCCTATGCCTCCGGCGAGATGTCATCCAACGCAGGCGGCCTCATCCGCTGGCCGGCCTACGTGCTGGTCCCGCTGGGCTTCGGCCTGCTGGCGCTGCAAGCGCTGTCCGAACTGATCAAGCGCTTCGCCTTCCTCACCGGCCACGGGCCGGACCCGCTGGCTGGAGGCGACCAGGATGACGGCGGCGGCCACGCGCTTCCCAAGACCGTGCCCACCGCCGGTGAAGGAGCGCAGCCGTGATCGAATTCTTCAGCGCCAACCTGGCCCCGATCATGTTCGGGACCACCCTGCTCTTCCTGCTCTCCGGCTTCCCCGTCGCCTTCTCGCTGGCCGCCTGCGGGCTGGTGTTCGGCTTCGTCGGCATCGAACTCGGCCTGCTGCCCTCCTCTCTGTTCCAGGCCCTGCCGCTGCGGGTGTTCGGCATCATGCAGAACGAAACCCTGTTGGCCATTCCCTTCTTCACGCTGATGGGGCTGATCCTGGAGCGCAGCGGCATGGCGGAGGATCTGCTCGACACGGTGGGACAGGTTTTCGGCCCGGTGCGTGGCGGCCTCGCCTTCGCAGTGCTGTTCGTCGGCACGCTGCTGGCGGCCACCACCGGCGTCGTGGCGGCGGCGGTGATCTCGATGGGGCTGATCTCGCTGCCGATCATGATGCGCTACGGCTACAGCAGTGCCTTCGCCAGCGGCGCCATCGCGGCGGCCGGCTCGCTGGCCCAGGCGGTGCCGCCCTCGCTGGTGCTCATCGTGGTTGCCGACCAACTCGGCCGCAGCGTCGGCGACATGTATCGCGGCGCCTTCCTGCCAGCCTTCATCCTGATCGGCCTGTACGCCCTCTACATCGCAGCGCTGGCGCTGTTCCGTCCGGCCATAGTGCCTGCGCTGCCGCCGGAGGCGCGCACCTTCCGCGAGCCTGACGGCAGCTCGGGCATGCGCTCGCTGCTGGTATTCACCCTGTTGGTCACCGCCGTCTCGGTGGCCTTCGGCATTTATTACCCGGAGGTGGCGAGTTGGATACGCGGCCACGCGGTGGATCCGCCGCGGGACGAAACCATCGTCGTGGCACTGACGCTGGGCACCATCTTGGCGATGATCCTGGCCGGGGTGAACCGCCTGCTCGGTCTGGGCCTGCTCTCCCGCATGACCGAGCGCCTGACCTTCGTGCTGGTGCCGCCGCTGACGCTGATCTTCCTGGTGCTGGGCACCATCTTCCTCGGCATCGCCACGCCCACCGAGGGCGGCGCAATGGGCGCGGTCGGCGCGCTGCTGATGGCGGCGCTGCGCCGCCGGCTGGACTGGAAGACGCTGCGCCAGGCGCTGGAGTCAACCACCCGTTTGTCATGCTTCGTACTGCTCATCCTGGTGGGCTCCACCATCTTCAGCTTCACCTTCACCGCGGTGGAGGGCAATCACTGGGTGGAGCACCTGTTCGACAAGCTGCCCGGCGGCGAGATGGGCTTCCTGCTCTTCGTCATGGTGGTGGTGTTCATCCTCGGCTGCTTCCTCGATTTCTTCGAGATCGCCTTCATCCTGATCCCGCTGCTGGCGCCGGTGGCGGACAAGATGGGCATAGACCTGATCTGGTTCGGCATCCTGATCGCGATGAACCTGCAGACCTCCTTCCTCACCCCGCCCTTCGGTTTCGCACTGTTCTACCTGCGCAGCGTGGCGCCAACCAACAGCTTCATCGACCGGGTGACCGGCAAGCGGATAGAAGGGATCAAGACGATACAGATCTACCGCGGCGTAATCCCCTTCATCATCCTGCAGCTCGTCGTCGTCGGCCTGCTGCTGGCTTACCCCGGCATGGTCACCAGCAGCTTCGACAGCGGCGGCGATGTGGACGTGAAGGACATCCGCATCGAAGCACCGACTGGCGGTGGCGGTTGGGGTGACAATGAAGGCGGCGCCTGGGGTACACCAAATCAATAAGGGGCGATGACACCCCCGCGGGCTGAAGCCGCCCGCGGGGGAACCCTTTGCGGCAAAGCGACTCCGTGAGAGCGACGCAGGTTACCATCGGGCCATCATGTCGCTTCTTGCCATCATCCTGCTGCCCTTCCTCGGCAGCCTCTGCGCCGCCTTCATGCCTGCCAACGCCCGCAATGCGGAAGCCTGGCTGGCGGGCACCGCTGCACTCGCGACCACCCTGCTGGTCGCCAGCCTGTATGGAGACATCCAGAGCGAAGGCGTGCTGCGCGCCTCGGTGCCCTGGGCCCCCTCGCTGGGGCTGGAGTTCTCGCTGCGCATGGACGGCTTCGCCTGGCTGTTCGCGCTGCTGGTGGCCGCCATGGGCACGCTGGTGGTGCTGTATGCGCGCTACTACATGTCGCCGGAAGACCCGGTGCCGCGCTTCTTCTCCTTCTTCCTCGCCTTCATGGGGGCGATGCTGGGCGTGGTGCTGTCCGGCAACCTGATCCAGCTGGCGATGTTCTGGGAGCTCACCAGCCTCGCCTCCTTCATGCTGATCGCCTACTGGAACCACCGGGTGGACGCCCGCCGCGGCGCCCGCATGGCGCTCACGGTGACCGCCACCGGCGGCCTGGCCCTGCTGGCGGGCATGCTGATCCTCGGCCACGTCGCCGGCAGCTACGACCTGGACGTGGTGCTGCAGGCCGGCGACAAGATCCGCGCCCACGCCTGGTATCCGGCGGCGCTGGCGCTGGTGGTGCTGGGCGCGCTGACCAAGAGCGCCCAGTTCCCCTTCCACTTCTGGCTGCCGCACGCAATGGCGGCGCCCACGCCGGTTTCCGCCTATCTGCACTCGGCCACCATGGTGAAGGCCGGCGTATTCCTGCTCGCCCGCCTGTGGCCGGTGCTGGCCGGCACCGACGCCTGGTTCTGGATCGTCGGCGGCGCCGGCCTGCTGTCGCTGGTGGTGGGCGCCTACCTGGCGCTGTTCCAGCGCGACATGAAAGGCGTGCTCGCCTACTCCACCATCAGCCACCTCGGCCTCATCACCCTGCTGCTGGGCATGAACAGCCCACTGGCGCTGGTGGCGGCGGTGTTCCACATCATCAACCACGCCACCTTCAAGGCCTCGCTGTTCATGGCCGCCGGCATCGTCGACCACGAAACCGGCACCCGCGACATGACCCGCCTCTCCGGCCTCTACCGGGCGATGCCGATCACCGCCACGCTGGCGCTGGTAGCCGCCGCCTCCATGGCCGGCGTACCGCTGCTGAACGGCTTCCTGTCCAAGGAGATGTTCTTCGCCGAGACGGTGTTCATCGCCCGCCCGGACTTCCAGCGCGTCGGCCTGCCGATGGCCGCCACCCTGGCCGGCATCTTCAGCGTCGCCTACTCGCTGCGCTTCATCCACTGCGTGTTCTTCGGCCGCCCGGCGCAGGAGCTGCCGCGCGCGCCGCACGAGCCGCCGGGGTGGATGCTGGTGCCCAGCGCGCTGCTGGTGTTCGCCTGCCTGCTGGTGGGCATGTTCCCCGCCCACACCATAGGCCCCTTCCTCGCCGTCGCCACCCACTCCCTGCTCGGTGCCAGCACGCCGGAATACAGCCTGGCGATCTGGCACGGCTTCAACCTGCCGCTGATGATGAGCCTGGCCGCGCTGGCCGGCGGCATCGTGCTCTACCAGCTGCTGCTGCGCCGCCGTGCCGACAGCGTGCCGCTGCTGGAGCCACTGGACGGCAAGCGCGCGTTCGACTTCGTGCAGACGGCCCTGAGCACCGGCTCCGAACGCCTGATGCGCCTCCTGGTTTCCCGCCGCCTGCAGGTGCAGCTGCTGCTGATCGTGGTCTTCGCCCTGGCCGCGGTGCTGCTGCCGCTGACCGCCGACCGCGCCGGCTGGACCCTCGCCAGGCCCAGCCTGCCCGACCCCGCCTTCGCCCTGCTGTGGCTGGTGGGCGGCGCCTGCGCGCTGGGCACTGCCTACAAGGCCAAGCGCCACCGCCTGGCGGCGCTGGTGCTGTCCGGCGGCACCGGCCTGGCCACCTGCCTCACCTTCGCCTGGTTCTCCGCGCCCGACCTGGCGCTGACCCAGCTGACGGTGGAAGTGGTCACCGTGGTGCTGCTGCTGCTCGGCCTGCGCTGGCTGCCCCGGCGCAACGACGCCAGCGCGCCCGACATTCCCACCTCCACCCGGCTGCGCCGCTGGCGCGACCGCAGCATCGCGCTGCTGGCCGGCGGCGGCCTCGGCAGCCTGGCCTACATCATGCTCACCCGGCCGGCCGGCGAGGGCATCTCGCCCTTCTTCCTGGAGCAGGCGCTGCCGCTGGGCGGCGGGCTCAACGTGGTGAACGTGATCCTGGTGGACTTCCGCGGCTTCGACACCCTGGGCGAGATCACCGTGCTCGGCATCGTCGCCCTCACCGTGTATGCGCTGCTGCGCCGCTTCCGCCCGGCGCCGGAGAGCATGGAGCTGACTCAGCAGCAGCAGGAACACAGCACGCCGCCGCCGGATACCGACGCGGTGCTGCCGCCCGGACCGATGGCGGTGCCGGCGGTGCTGGTGCGCCTGCTGATGCCGCTGGCGCTACTGGTATCGCTGTACTTCCTGCTGCGCGGCCACAACGCGCCCGGCGGCGGCTTCGTCGGCGGGCTGGTGCTGGCGACCACGGTGATCCTGCAGTACATCGTCGGTGGCACCGTGTGGGTGGAATCCCGCAGCCGGCTGCATCCGCCGCACTGGATCGCGCTCGGCCTGCTGGCGGCCGCCGCCGCCGGCTGCGGCGCCTGGCTGGCCTCGCTGCCCTTCCTCACCAGCCTGGCGTGGCATGGCAGCCTGCCGCTGGTGGGCGAGCTGCACATTTCCACCGTGCTGCTGTTCGACATCGGCGTGTACATGCTGGTCGTCGGCGCCACCGTGCTGATGCTGGTGGCGCTGGCCCACCAGTCGCTGCGCGCCCATCATCGCAAGCCGGCGCGCGCCGGCGAGGAGTGAGCAATGGAACTCGTCTATGCAATGGCGATAGGCATCGTGACCGGCTCCGGCGTGTGGCTGCTGCTGCGGCCGCGCACCTTCCAGGTCATCATGGGGCTGGCCCTGCTGTCCTACGCAGTCAACCTTTTCATCTTCGCGATGGGCCGGCTGAACATGAACCAGGCGCCTGTGCTGGACCCGACCCGCGTGATCGATGTCGCCCAGTACGCCGATCCGGTGCCGCAGGCGCTGGTACTCACCGCCATCGTCATCGGCTTCGCCACCACCGCGCTGTTCCTGGTGGTGCTGCTGGCCTCGCGCGGCTTCGCCGGCACCGACCATGTGGATGGCAGCGAGGGCGAGCACCGATGACGCAGCGCCCACCCTTCCCCGTTCTCCCCGCTGATGGAGCCGGCCTATGAGTGGCTGGACCGCCCATCTGCCCGTCCTGCCGGTGGTGCTGCCGCTGATCGCCGGCGCCGCCATCGTGCTCATCGACGACGGCAAGCGACCGCTGCGCGCGCTGCTGGCGGTGCTCGCCACCCTGGCGCAACTGGGCGTGGCGCTGTGGCTGGCCGGCATCGCCGGCGGGCTGCTGCACTCGCCCTGGGGCAGCGAGATCGGCGTCTATGCCGCCGGCAACTGGGCCGCGCCCTTCGGCATCGTGCTGGTGGTGGACCGGCTCTCCGCCCTGCTGCTGGTGCTCACCGCCGCGCTGGGGCTGATGACGCTGCTGTACTCGCTGGCGCGCTGGGACCGCGCCGGGGTGAACTTCCTGCCGCTGTTCCAGTTCCTGCTGATGGGCTTGAATGGCGCCTTCCTCACCGGCGACCTGTTCAATCTCTTCGTCTTCTTCGAGGTGCTGCTGGCCGCCTCCTACGGCCTGCTGCTGCACGGCTCCGGCGCGGCGCGGGTGCGCGCGGGGCTGCACTACATCGCGGTGAACCTGGTCGCCTCGCTGCTCTTCCTGCTCGGCGCCGCGCTGATCTACGGCGTCACCGGCACGCTGAACCTGGCGGACATCGCCCGCAAGCTGCCGGCCCTCACCGGCGCCGACCGCAGCCTGTTCGACATCGGCGCGGTGCTGCTGGGCATCGTCTTCCTGGTGAAGGCCGCCGCCTGGCCGCTGAACTTCTGGCTGACGCCGGCCTACTCCTCCGCCGCCGCGCCGGTGGCCGGCGTGTTCGCGCTGATGACCAAGGTGGGCGTGTATGCGCTGCTGCGCATGGGCACGCTGTTCGAGCCCGGCGGCCGGCCGCCGCTGTTCGGTGGCGACTGGCTGTTCTACGGCGGCCTCGCCACCATCGCCACCGGCGCCGCCGGCATGCTGGCGGCGCAGCAGCTGGGGCGGCTGGCGGGCCACGCGGTCATCGTCTCCTCCGGCACCCTGCTCGCCGCCATCGGCCTGCTGGGCAACCAGTACACGCCTTCGATGCTGCTCTACCTGTGCAGTTCGGTGCTGGCCACCGGCGCCTTCTTCATGCTGATCGAGATGGTGGAACGCAACCGCAGCTATGGCGCCGATCTGCTGGCGGTCAGTTTCGAAGCCTTCGGCCTGGCCGACCCGGACGATCCGACCGGCCCGGATGACGTGGTCGGCATCGCCATTCCGGCGGCGATGGCCTTCCTGGGGCTGAGCTTCGTCATGTGCGCGCTGCTGATCACCGGGCTGCCGCCGCTGTCCGGCTTCGTCGCCAAGTTCGGCCTGATCGCCGCCGCGCTGGAAGGCGCCGCCGGCCTCACGCCGGTAGGTTCATGGGTGTTGATCGCGGCCCTGCTGCTGTCCGGCCTGGCCGGGCTGATCGCGCTGACGCGCAATGGCATCCGGGTGTTCTGGAGCAACGCCCGCAGCACGCCGCGGCTGCAGGTGGCCGAGGCCGGCCCGGTGGCGGCGCTGCTGCTGCTGTGCGTGGCGCTGGCGGCCCTTGCCGGGCCGGCGATGGATTACCTGCAGGGCACGGCAGCCACGCTGCACGCGCCCGAGCGCTACATCAACGCGGTGCTTCAGGCCGAAGGAGTGGGCCGATGAGACGATTGACCGGCCGCATCCTGCTGCCGCTGGCCCTGCTGGTCGCCTGGCTGCTGCTGAACGACACCCTGAGCTTCGGCCAGGTGCTGCTGGGCTCCCTGTTCGCCATGCTGATCTCGCTGGCGATACGCCAGTTGCGCCCGCTGGCGGCGCAACCCCACCGGCTGCACCTGCTGTTCGGCCTGCTGTGGCATGTGCTGCTCGACATCATCCGCTCCAACATCGCGGTGGCGGCGGTCATCCTCGGCGCCAACCGGCAGCAGCCCAACATCGGCTTCATCACCATTCCACTGGACATGCGCGATCCCCACGGCCTGGCGATGCTGGCCGTGATCCTGACGGCGACGCCGGGCACGGTGTGGACGGACCTCTCGCCCGACACCAACGAACTCACCCTGCATGTGCTCGACCTGAAGGACGAAGCGGGCTGGATACGCCTGATCAAGGACCGCTACGAGCGCCCCCTGATGGAGATCTTCGAATGAACGCAATCCTCGACTGGGCGATCCATTTCGCCACGCTGTGCTTTGCGCTGGCCATGGTGTTCGGCACCGTGCGCCTGATCATCGGCCCCACCGCGCCGGACCGGGTGCTGGCGCTGGACGCGGTGTATATCAACGGCATGCTGGGCGCGCTGGTGCTGGGCATACGCTTCGGCACCACGGTGTATTTCGACATCGCGCTGCTGATCGGCCTGTTCGGCTTCGTCGGCGCCACCGCGATGGCGAAGTTCCTGCTGCGCGGCGAGGTGATCGAACCATGAACGGCACCGAACTTTCGCCCTGGATCGCGCTCCCGGCGGCGGCGCTGCTGATCACCGGCGGTCTGCTCGGCCTGCTGGGCGCGCTCGGCCTGCTGCGCCTGTCCGGCTTCTATGCCCGCATTCATGCGCCGACGCTGGGCAACACCCTGGGTGCAGGCTGCGTGCTGATCGCCTCCATCCTGGTGTCATCCGCCATCGCCGAGCGGCCGGTGGTGCACGAGGTGCTGATCACCCTGTGCGTGATCCTCAGTTCGCCGGTCACCGCGATGCTGCTGATGCGGGCCGCGATCTATCGCGATCGCTGAGCCCCACCCCGGCGGCCACCGCTGCGTGGCCGCCTCTCGGCGACTCCCCTCAACGCCCGCCCTGCAACTGCTTCAGCAGATCCGACGCCGGCCCGTCCTGCTCCTGCGCCGGTGCGGCCTCGCCCGGCTTCGCTTCGCCTTGACCCGAGGTCGGCAATTCCAGCTGCAGCGGCTGCACCTGCCCCGCGCCACGGCCGTGGTCGTAGGACACCAGACCGGGGAAGGCGATGATGAGCGCCACCATCACCAGCTGGATGCAGACGAAGGGCACCGCGCCCCAGTAGATCTGCGAGGTCTTCACCTGCGGCGGCGCCACCGAGCGCAGGTAGAACAGGGCGAAACCGAAGGGCGGGTGCATGAAGGAGGTCTGCATGTTCACCGCGATCAGCACGCCGAACCACACCAGGTCTATCCCCAGCTTATCCGCCACCGGCGCCAGCAGCGGCACGATGATGAAAGCCAGCTCGAAGAAATCGAGGAAGAAGGCGAGCACAAACACCAGGATGTTCACCACGATCAGGAAGCCCAGCTCGCCGCCGGGCAGCGCGGTCAGCAGGTGCTCCACCCACAGGTCGCCATTCACGCCGCGGAAGGTCAGGCCGAACACGGTGGAGCCGATGAGGATGAAGACGACGAAGCAGGACAGCTTGGTGGTCGTGTCCATCGCCTGCCGCAGCAGCAGGAAGGACAAGCGCCCGCGCGCCACCGCCATCGCCAGCGCGCCCACCGCGCCCATCGCGCCGCCCTCGGTCGGCGTCGCCACGCCGATGAAGATGGTGCCCAGCACCAGGAAGATCAGCCCCAGCGGCGGAATCAGCACGAAGGTCACCCGCTCCGCCATCTGCGACAGCAGGCCCAGCCTGAACAGCCGGTTGCCGAGGGCAAGCACGAAGGCCGCGCCGATGGCCACCAGCGCGGCGACCACCACCACTTCGTCCCGCGCCCGCGTCTCGCCGTACCAGCGCGCGAACAGCCACGCCGCCGCCAGCGCGATCAGCACCAGCGCCGCCAGCGAGCGCAGGCCGCTGCCGCCGTCCGCCTCGCGGATGGTGCGCGCATGGATGGGCATCGCCGGTGCGTGGACCGGCCGCAGCACAGTGATGATAAAGACATAGAGCATGTACATGCCGGTGAGCACCAGCCCGGGCAGCAACGCGCCCTGGTACATGTCGCCCACCGAGCGGCCGAGCTGGTCCGCCAGCACGATGAGCACCAGCGAGGGCGGAATGATCTGCGCCAGCGTGCCGGATGCGGCGATGACGCCGGAGGCCAGCCGGTTGTCGTAGCCGTAGCGCATCATGATGGGCAGCGAGATCAGCCCCATCGAGATCACCGAGGCGGCGACCACGCCGGTGGTGGCCGCCAGCAAGGCGCCGACGAAGATCACCGCGTAGGCCAGACCGCCACGTATCGGCCCGAATAGCTGGCCTATGGTGTCCAGCAGATCCTCCGCCATGCCGCTGCGCTCCAGGATCAGCCCCATGAAGGTGAAGAAGGGGATGGCGAGCAGGGTGTCGTTGGCCATGATGCCGAAGATGCGCTCCGGCAGCGCCTGGAACAGGGCCGGGCTGAGCAGGCCGAGCTCGATGCCGACAAGGCCGAACAGGATGCCGTTGGCCGCCAGCGCGAAAGCCACCGGAAAGCCGAACAGCAGGAAGAAGACCAGCGCCGCGAACATCAGCGGCGCCATGTTGGCGATCAGGAAAGCGCTCATCGCGTCGCCTCCTGCGCCTTGATCGCTGCCGCCAGCTCTTCCTCCGCGCTCGGTCCGCGCCGCTTCTCCAGCGGATTCGGCCCCTGCCCGGCCAGGAAGGCGATGCGCTTGATCAGCTCGGAGAGCGCCTGCAGCACCAGGAAGAACAGGCCCACCGGCAACAGCAGCTTCACCGGCCAGCGCACCAGCCCGCCCGGGTTGGAGGACATCTCGCCCGAGTGGATGGACAGCATCACGATGGGCCAGGACAGCCACAGGATGAGGCAGGCCATCGGCAGCATGAAGAGCAGGATGCCGATGATGTCCACCAGGTTCTGCCCGCGTGGCGTCAGCCGGCCGACGAAGATGTCGATGCGCACATGCTCGTTGCGCAGGAAGGTATAGCCCGCCGCCAGCATGAAGATAGCGGCGAAGAGGTACCACTGGATCTCGAGGAAGGCGTTGGAACTGGTGTGGAAGAGCTTGCGCACCAGGGCGTTGCCGGCGCTGACCAGCACCGCGACCAGCACCAGCCACATCACACCCTGTCCCAGCCACTCGTTGATACGATCGATGGCCCGCGATAGTCTCAGCAAGATCGACACGAGAGGCTCCTTTGGAGGGGACAGCCGTCCGCACACCGTGGGAGCGTCGCGTCTTGTACCGGCCTGCGCCATGGCCACCACGGTGGCGGGATTATTTCAATGGCCCAAGGTGCCGAACAGCTAGGGTATCCACCTACCGATGAACAGTGTTTTTTCTCCCCGCAACCCGCGCCACTGCAGGGTTTGCCTCGTCCGCCACGGCGAAACGCCATGGAATACCGAGCGCCGCCTGCAAGGCCACATCGACATTCCGCTCAATGACAAAGGCCTCGCCCAGGCCGCCGCCGCCGCACGCAGCCTCGCCGGCCAGCCCTTCGCCGCGATCTACAGCAGCGACCTGGAACGCGCCCGCCGCACCGCCGCCGCGGTGGCGGATGCCCAGGGCGTCGCCATCCAGAACGATCCCCGCCTGCGCGAGCGCCATTACGGCGTGTTCCAGGGCCTGACCTACGACGAAGCCGCCGCCCGGCACCCGGAGGCCTATCGCAGCTTCAAGGAGCGCGACCCGGAGTTCGCCTTTCCCGAAGGCGGCGAAAGCCTGCTGGTGTTCTCCCGCCGCATCGGCGAGGCGCTGGACGAAATCGCCCGCCGCCACCCCGGCGAGCAAGTGCTGGTGGTGACCCACGGCGGCGTGCTCGATATCGCCCACCGTCTCGCCACCGGCAAACCGCTGCAGGCGGCGCGCGATTTCGCCATTCCCAACGCCGCGCTGAACTGGATAGAACACGACGGCGACGGCTGGCGCCTGCTCGCCTGGGCGGTGCAGGACCACCTCGACGGCGCCCTGGACGAACTCCCAACCTCCTGATCGTGCCCCCGCAGGGCTGCGGCCGCGACGGCGCCGGCAGGACAAGAGATGAAACCGACAACGTTAAATTGACGGCTTTTTTACGCAGCGCCTCGCGGGCGCTGCGCTATCGTTAGCCGCATGCCCGCCCCGCCGACGATGCCTTTCCAGCAATGAGCCGGTCCGCCCCCACCCCGCGCAGGCGCGCCCGCGCCTGGGGTGTCGCCCTGCTCGCCAGCCTGGCCACCGTACTGGCCGCAGCGCCCCTGCGCCACCTGCTGGACCCGGCGAATATCGCCATGCTCTTCCTCATCGTCGTTTTCTTCGTCGCCCTGCGCCTGGGCCGCGGCCCGGCGGTACTCACCGCCTGCGCCAACGTGGTGCTGCTCGACTACGTCATCGTGCCGCCCCACTTCGGCTTCATCCCCACCGATGTGCAGTACGTCGTCACCCTGGTGGTGATGCTCACCGTCGGCCTGGTCACCGCCCAGCTCGCCGACGGCCTGCGCCGCCAGGCAACCCACTCGGCGCTTCAGGAACGCGAAACCCGCTCACTCTACGAACTCGCCCGCGAGTTGGCCGGGAGCTCCAACGTGGAACAGGTGCATGCGGCGCTGGCGGCTTACTCGGCCCGTCATGGCCGCCGGGTGACGCTGCACCTCGGTAGCCGGGAGCCGGCGCCGGAGGGTAACCGGGCCTATCCGCTGGAGGCGGGCGATACCGCCCTGGGCACGCTGTACGTGGCGGACAGCAAGGGGGACGAGAACAGCCCCTGGGAGGAAAGCGAACGCAACGCCGAGAACGTGCGCCTGCAGGCAGTGGCGTCGCTGCTCGCCACCGCGCTGGAACGGGTGCACTACGTGCAGCTGGCACAGAACAGCCAGGTGGAGATTGCCGCCGAGCGCCTGCGCAACTCGGTGCTCGCCGCCGTTTCCCACGACCTGCGCACGCCGATGACGGTATTGATCGGTCTGGCCGACAGCCTGCAGCTCTCCCGCGAACCGTTGCCCCCCGCGGCAGCGGAAACCTCGCTGGCACTGCTGCGCCAGGCCCGCGCCATCGGCAGCCTGCTGAACAATGTGCTCGACATGGCGCGGCTGCATTCCGGCAAGACCCGCTTGCGGCGCGAATGGCAATTGTTCGACGACGTCATCGCCGCCAGCCTGCGCCTGCTCAAGCCGCAACTGGCCGAGCGCCCGGTGAAGGTCCGCCTGCAGCCCGATCTGCCGCTGGTGGAGCTGGACGCGGTGCTGATGGAACGGGTGGTGTGCAACCTGATCGACAATGCCGCCAAGTATTCACCCGCCGGCGCGCCCATCGAGATCGGCACCTATGTGGATGAGGCCGGCGGCCGCGCCTGCATCGAGGTGTGCGACCACGGGCCCGGCTTCCCCCCCGGCAAGCTGGCGCGGATGTTCGAACTGTTCGAGCGCGGCAACCCGGAGTCCTCGGTGCCCGGCATGGGCCTGGGGCTGGCGATCTGCCAGCGCATCGTTGCCGCCCACGGCGGCGAGATCGAGGTGCGCAACCGCCCCGAAGGCGGCGCCTGCGTCAAGCTCTGGCTGCCGCTCGGCAACCCGCCGGCCATCGGCGAAGAGTGATGGGCACCGGAGTAGAATCGAACGCCATGGACGTGACCGTGCTCGTCGTCGAGGATGAACCGCAGATCCGCCGCCTGGTGCGCAACGCACTGGAGGGCGAGGGCTACCGGGTGTTTACCGCGGCCACCGGCGAGCGCAGCCTGATCGAAGCCGGCACCCGCAAGGCCGACCTCATCGTACTCGACCTCGGCCTGCCGGACATGGACGGCATGGAGGTGCTGCGCCACCTGCGCAGCTGGAGCCATGTGCCGGTGCTCATCCTGTCCGCCCGCGGCGAGGAAGATGACAAGGTGCGCGCGCTGGACGAAGGCGCCGACGACTACCTCGCCAAACCCTTCGGCGTTGCCGAACTGCTGGCGCGGGTGCGGGCGCTGGTGCGCCGCCACGTGCGCCACGAGGACAACTCCGGCCGCCTCGCCTTCGGCAACGTGGAAGTCGACTTCGTGCGCCGCACCGTCACCCGTGGCGGAGAAGCCCTGCATCTCACCAAGATCGAGTACCGCCTGCTCACGGTACTGGCCGGCAATGCCGGCAAGGTGCTCACCCATCGCCACCTGATGCGCGAGGTGTGGGGCCCCGCCTATGCGGACAGCAACCATTACCTGCGCATTTACGTCGGCCGCCTGCGCCAGAAGCTGGAGGCCGACCCCGCCCAGCCAGTGCACTTCCTCACCGAAACCGGCGTCGGCTACCGCTTCCAGCCCTGAGTCCGCAAGCGCCCCTCGCGCCCGGTGGCGGCAAACCAGCATGCTCGGCTTCCGCGCCGCCCGCACGCCCTCCGGGGCGCACTGCAGGCCCTGGAATCCTCCCGCTGCCGAGGCCGAGGCCGAAAGAAAGGCTTTCCGCGAGTAGCCGCCCGCCTCTCCACTCTCTCCGCATTTACGCTTTTTTTGCATCGCAGCATCGACTGTTTACCGGAATTAGCCATCGCAATCCCTAAGCTGGACTCATCCCCCATCCAGGAGTGAGTCATGGCCTTGAAGATAGATCCGGTGCAGTGCACCAGTTGCGGCATGTGCGAATCCGTCTGCCCGACCAGTTCCATCGCCGAGCGGAAAGGCGTGTATCGCATCGATGCCGGCAGCTGTACCGAGTGCGACGGCGGTGATCCGGAGTGCATGGACAATTGCCCGGTCGACGGCTGTATTTCCTACGCCTGAGGGCCGCCACCATGCACAGCGTCGTCTGTATCAAGCAGGTACCCGACAGCGCCCAGATCCGGGTGCATCCGGTCACCAACACCATCATGCGGCAGGGCGTGCCCGCCATCATCAACCCCTACGACCTCTTCGCCCTGGAAGAGGCGCTGCGGCTGAAGGACAAGCACGGCGGCCGGGTCACCGTGATCACCATGGGCCCGCCACAGGCCGAAGCCGCGCTGCGCAAGGCGCTGTCCTACGGTGCCGACGAGATCATCCTCGTCACCGACAAGGCTTTCGCCGGCGCCGACACGCTGGCGACCAGCTTCGCCCTGGCCTCGGCCATCCGCAAGATCGACGAAACCCATCCGGTCACCCTGGTGTTCACCGGCAAGCAGACCATAGACGGCGACACCGCCCAGGTCGGCCCCGGCATTGCCAAGCGCATGGAACTGCAGCTGCTCACCTATGTGTCCCGCATCAACGAACTGGATGGGGCCAGCGGCACGATCACGGTGGAACGCCGCGCCGAAGGCGGCGTGCAGCTGCTCAAGACCGCCCTGCCCTGCCTGGTGACCATGCTGGAAGGCACCAACGAGATGCGCCGCGGCAGCCTGCCCGACCAGCTGCGCGCGGCGCGTCACGAGCTGACGCGCTGGGACCGCGTGGCCGCCGGCATCGAGGACGTCACCAAGATCGGCCTGAAGGGCTCGCCTACGGTGGTGAACAAGGTCTTCACCCCCAGCCCGCGCGCCGAGAAGGCGGAAATGGTGACGGTGGACAGCGGCCGACCGGCCGACCTCGCCGTCGAACTCATCGCCCGCCTGGGCCAGCGCTTCCCGGTGGTGGAAGCGGAACTCGCCCGCCGCGCCGGCTAAGGAGACGAACATGAGCAACGACGCACCCGTGAAGAAGAAGCGCAAATTCGAACTCGACCCGCGGCTGGCCGCCTACAAGGGCGTGTGGGTCTTCATCGAACACGAACGCGGCCAGGTCCATCCGGTGTCCTGGGAGTTGCTGGGCGAAGGCCGCAAGCTGGCCGACATGCTGGGCGTGGAGCTGGCCGGCGTGGTGCTCGCCGCCCCCGGCGACGATGGCCAGCGCTTCTGCCACGACGCCTTCGCCTACGGCGCCGACCTCTGCTACCTGATGGAAAGCCCGGTGCTGAAGGACTACCGCAACGACCCCTACACCCGCGGCATGACCGAGCTGGTCAACACCTACCAGCCGGAAGTGCTGCTGCTGGGCGCCACCACCCAGGGCCGTGACCTCGCCGGCTCGGTGGCCACCACGCTGCTCACCGGCCTCACCGCCGACTGCACCAGCCTCACCATAGACCTGGAAAACCGCAGCCTCGCCGCCACCCGCCCGACCTTCGGCGGCAGCCTGCTGTGCACCATCGTGACGCTGAACTACCGGCCGCAGATGGCCACGGTGCGGCCGCGGGTGATGGCGATGCCGGAGCGCCAGGAAGGTCGCGGCGCACTGATCAACGCGCGCATCGTGGAGCACCCGCTGGCGATGGCCGAGGAATCCATCATCACCAAGGTGCTGGACTATATCCCCGACGACAGCCGCGACAAGCCGCAGCTGCCCTTCGCCGACATCATCGTCTCCGGCGGCAAGGGCCTCGCCAAACAGGAGAACTTCCAGCTGGTGTGGGACCTGGCCCGGGTGCTGGGAGCCGAAGTGGGCGCCTCCCGCCCGGTGGTGCAGGCCGGCTGGGCCGAGCTGGACCGCCAGGTCGGCCAGTCCGGCAAGACGGTGCGGCCCAAGCTCTACATTGCCGCCGGCATCTCCGGCGCCATCCAGCACCGCGTCGGCATGGAAGGCGCGGACTGCATCATCGCCATCAACAACGACCCCAACGCGCCCATCTTCGACTTCGCCCACTACGGCATCGTCGGCGACGCGCTGCAGATCCTGCCGGCGCTCACCGAGGCCTTCCGGCAGAAGCTCGCCACCACCCGCCGCGCAGGCTGAAGGAGCCGCATCATGAGTGAGAAATTCGATGTCATCGTGGTCGGCGCAGGTGCCTCCGGCAACGCCGCCGCCTACACCCTGGCCAAGTCCGGCCTCAAGGTGCTGCAGCTGGAGCGCGGCGAAACGCCAGGCGCCAAGAACGTGCAGGGCGCCATCCTGTATGCCGATGCGCTGGAGCGCATCATTCCCGACTTCCGCGAGGAAGCGCCGCTGGAACGCCACATCATCGAGCAGCGCATGTGGGTGATGGACGAGCGCTCCTACGTCGGCAGCCACTTCCGCTCCGACGACTTCAACAAGCCGCCCTACAACCGCTACACCATCATCCGCGCCAAGTTCGACAAGTGGTTCTCCGACAAGGTGAAGGAGGCTGGCGCGCTGGTGATCTGCGAAACCACGGTCAAGGAGCTGCTGCGCGACGACAAGGGCAAGGTCATCGGCGTCGAGGTGGACCGCGCCGACGGCAGGATCTACGCCGACCTCGTCATCCTCGCCGACGGGGTGAACTCCACCCTGGCGCGCAAGGCCGGCTTCCGCCCGGAGCTGGACCCCAAGCACGTCGCGCTGGCGGTGAAGGAAATCCACTTCCTGCCCAAGGACGTCATCGAGTCGCGTTTCAACATCCAGGATGAAGAAGGCGTGGTGATCGAGATGATGGGCAAGATCACCCACGGCATGATGGGCACCGGCTTCCTCTATACCAACAGCGATTCCATCAGCGTCGGCGTCGGCTGCCTGCTGTCCGACTTCATGGAGCAGAAGATCACGCCCTACCAATTGCTGGAACAGTTGAAGGCGCATCCCTCGGTCGCGCCCATGCTGGAAGGCGGCGAGATGAAGGAATACGCCGCCCACCTGATTCCCGAAGGCGGCTACCACGCCATCCCGCAGATCTACGGCGACGGCTGGCTGATCGTCGGCGACTCCGGCATGTTCGTGAATGCGGTGCACCGCGAAGGCTCCAACCTCGCCATGACCACCGGCCGCATTGCCGCCGAGACCGCCATCGAGCTCAGCCGCGCCGGCAAGGCGATGAGCGCCGCCAACCTTGCGCTCTATCGTCAGCGCCTGGACGACAGCTTCGTCATCAAGGATCTGAAGAAGTACAAGGATCTGCCCGACCTGCTCGACACCAACAAGCAGTTCCTCACCACCTACCCGGAACTGCTCAACCGTTCCGCCTACGCCATGCTCAAGGTGGATGGCGAGGACAAGCGCAGCAAACAGAAAGACATCTATCGCGGCTTCCGCGCCGAACGCAGCCTCTTCGGCCTGCTCGGCGACGCCTACAAACTGTGGAGGGCATTTCGATGAGCGACAAAGCGGTCAGCATCAAGGTCGAAGACAAGCTGTACCAGAACCGCTACCTGGTCGACGCCGAGCGCCCGCACATCCAGATCAGGGATGAAGCCATCTGCGCCAGCTGCACCACCCGCCAGTGCACCGTCTGCTGTCCGGCCGGCTGTTACGAAGGCGCCGAAGGCAAGGTGGTGCTGACCACCGACGGCTGCCTGGAATGCGGCACCTGCCGGGTGATCTGCACCACCCACCGCAACGTGGAATGGGAATATCCGCGCGGCGGCTACGGCATCCAGTTCAAGTTCGGCTGACGAAGCAGGCCGCCGGCATTCCCGCACCCCTGCACCACGGCGGGATGCCGGCAGCCGCACCTGGCCAGGCCTTTCGCAGCCCTGCAGAAGAGCGGACGGGCCGCAGGCCGGCAACTCCGAATCCAGAACGGCGCGGGAGAGCATCGCCGTGACAAGAGCTGGACGCAAGCCCAGCCAGCCTCACCGCCGGCCACCGGGCAAAAAAAGCCGGAAACCGCATCCATGCGGACAACATGATTCAAAAGCGATAAGCGCGAAGAGCCCGAGGCCGGCAACAGCAATGGCCGCCCCGCCCCCCTTCCCTGAAGCACATCTGCTGAGCGCCCGCACGGGATGCAGCTCACCGACGCCGATGCCACTTTTCCGTGCAGGCTGCGTGGTAACATCCGCTTTTAAAAACCACGCGTTTCGAGCCCCCATGTTCTCCTCGCAAGACACCCTCGCCAAGGTCGATCCCGAGCTCTGGTCCGCCGTCCAGGCCGAGAACCGCCGCCAGGAAGATCACATCGAACTGATCGCCTCGGAAAACTATGTCTCCCACGCGGTGATGGAAGCCCAGGGCTCCCAGCTCACCAACAAGTATGCGGAAGGCTATCCGGGCAAGCGTTACTACGGCGGCTGCGAACATGTGGACGTGGTCGAACAACTGGCCATCGACCGCCTGAAGGCGCTGTTCGGCGCCGAGGCCGCCAACGTGCAGCCTAACTCCGGCTCGCAGGCCAACCAGGCGGTGCTGATGGCCTTCGCCAAACCGGGCGACACCATCATGGGCATGAGCCTGGCCGAAGGCGGCCACCTCACCCACGGCATGCCGCTGAACATGTCCGGCAAGTGGTTCAACGTCGTCGCCTACGGCCTCGACGAGAAGGAAGAAATCGACTACGACGCGATGGAAGCGCTGGCCCGCGAGCACAAGCCGCGCATCATCGTCGCCGGCGCCTCCGCCTACTCCCTGCGCATCGACTTCGAGCGCTTCGCCAGGATCGCCAAGGAAGTCGGCGCCATCTTCTGGGTGGACATGGCCCACTACGCCGGCCTCATCGCCGCCGGCTACTACCCGAACCCGGTGCCGCACGCCGACGTTGTCACCTCCACCACCCACAAGACCCTGCGCGGCCCGCGCGGCGGCATCATCCTGATGAAGGCCGAGCACGAGAAGGCGATCAACTCCGCCATCTTCCCCGGCCTGCAGGGCGGCCCGCTGGAGCACGTCATCGCGGCCAAGGCGGTGGCCTTCAAGGAAGCGGCCACGCCGGCCTTCCGCAACTACCAGGAACAGGTCATCGCCAACGCCCGCGTCATGGCACGGGTGCTGGGCGAGGAGCGCGGCCTGCGCATCGTCTCCGGCCGTACCGAGAGCCACGTCTTCCTGCTCGACCTGCGGGCAATGAAGATCACCGGCAAGGAAGCCGAGGCCGCGCTGGGCCGAGCCCACATCACGGTGAACAAGAACGCCATCCCGAAGGATCCGGAAAAGCCCTTCGTCACCTCCGGCATCCGCATCGGCTCGCCGGCGATGACCACCCGTGGCTTCACCGAGATCGAAGCCGAGAAGATCGCCCACCTGATCGCCGACGTGCTCGCCGCGCCGAGCGACGAGGCGGTGCTGGAGCGGGTGCGCGGCCAGGTTGCCGAGCTGTGCGCCAAGTTCCCGGTCTACGGCGCCTGAGCCGGTCGTAAGGCGCCACCACGGGGAAGGTCCGCGGTGTACGCTGCGGCGGCACCCTCCCCGTCAGGCCAAACGGCTCCACGTCCATGAAGTGCCCTTTCTGCGACGACCCCAACACCCAGGTCACCGACACCCGTGAGAACGAGGACGGTGACGTGGTGCGTCGCCGCCGCCGCTGCGTGAAGTGCGACAAGCGCTTCACCACCTACGAGCGCATCGATCTCAAGATGCCGCACATCGTCAAACGCAACGGCAGCCGCAGCGAGTTCGACCACCGCAAGCTCACCGCCAGCATGCAGCTGGCGCTGCGCAAGCGGCCGGTGACTACCGAAGACGTGGAAGCCGCGGTAGACCGCATCGAGGCCCGTCTGCTGTCACTGGGCGAGCCGGAAGTCCCCAGCGAGAAGATTGGCGAACTGGTGATGAAGGAGCTGAAGAAGCTCGACAAGGTCGCCTACATCCGCTTCGCCTCGGTGTATCGCAACTTCGCCGACGTGGACGAGTTCGCCGAAGTCGTACGCGAAGTGCAGGCCAGACCCAAGCGCGGCCGCGGCAGCGGCCCGGCCACGCCAGACCCCGAACATGACCTTTTCGGCGGCTGATCACGCCGCGATGGCGCGCGCGCTGGCGCTCGCCGAGCAGGGCCTCGACACCACCACACCGAATCCCCGCGTCGGCTGCGTGCTGGTGCGCGACAGCGTCATCGTCGGCGAAGGCTGGCATCAGCGCGCCGGCGAGCCGCACGCCGAAATCCATGCACTGCGCATGGCCGGCGAAGCCGCCCGCGGCGCGACCGCCTACGTCACCCTGGAACCCTGCTCCCACTTCGGCCGCACCCCGCCGTGCGCCGACGCGCTGGTGGACGCCGGCGTCGCCCGGGTGGTCGCGGCGATGGAAGACCCCAACCCGCTGGTCGCCGGCCGTGGCCTCGCCCGCCTGCGGGCCACCAGCATCGTCGCCGAGAGCGGACTGATGGAAGCCCAGGCGCGCGAGCTGAACATCGGCTTCGTCTCGCGCATGACCCGCGGCCGCCCCTGGGTGCGGCTGAAGGCCGCCAGCACCCTGGACGGCAAGACTGCACTGGAGAACGGCGTCAGCCAGTGGATCACCGGCGAAGCCGCGCGGCGCGACGGCCATCGCTGGCGTGCGCGCGCCTGTGCCATCCTGACCGGCATGGGTACCGTCAGGGAAGACGACCCCCAGCTCACCGTGCGCGACGTGCCCTGCGAACGCCAGCCGCTGCGCATCCTCATCGACGCCCGGCTGGAGCTCCCATCCACCGCGCGCCTGCTGGCGGGCTCGCCCATCCTGATCGCCACAGCCGGCGGCAATCCGATACGCGAGGCGGAACTGCGGGCCGCCGGCCACGAGGTTCTGGTGCTGCCGAACACGGCTGGCAAGGTGGATCTGCCGCAGCTTTTCCGCGCCCTCGGCGCGCGCAGCCTCAACGAAATCCACGTCGAAGCCGGCTTCAAACTCAATGGCTCGCTGCTGCGGGAAGGCTGTGTGGATGAGTTGCTGCTCTATCTCGCCCCCATGCTGGTCGGCGATGCCGCGCAGGGGCTATTCAACCTGGCACCGCTGAGCGCGCTGGACCAGGCCCTGCGCCTGGACATCCGCGACCTGCGCCAAATCGGCGACGACTTCCGCCTGCTGGCGCGCCCGCGTCAGGTCTGAGCCCTCTCGCGCTCGGCGCACACCGGGCAAGCCGGATCACGCCCGAAGGACACGCTGCGCCAGTTCATGCCCAGGCTGTCGAGCAACAGCAGGCGACCATCCAGCGTAGTGCCACAGCCACTGAGCAGCTTCAGCGCCTCGGCCGCCTGGGTGGCGCCGACGATGCCGGTCAGCGGCGCGAACACGCCCATCACCGCGCAGCGCACCTCCTCCACATCCTCGCCTTCGGGGAACAGGCAGTGGTAGCAGGGCGCCTCCCGCTGACGCAGATCGAACACCGAGATCTGGCCATCGAAGCGGATCGCCGCGCCGGAAATCAGCGGCCGGGCATGGCGGGCACAGGCGCGGTTGATGGCATGACGGGTGGCGAAGTTGTCCGAACAGTCCAGCACCACGTCGGCGGCGGCCACCTCCGCCTCCAGCGCCTCGCCCTGCAAGCGTAGCGCTCGTGTTTCCACCCGCGCCAGCGGATTCAGGCGATGCAGCGTATCCCGGCCGGACTCCACCTTGAGCCGCCCCACGCCTTCCGCGCTGTGCAGAATCTGCCGCTGGAGGTTGGTGAGGTCCACCGTGTCGTCGTCGGCCAACACCAGCGTGCCCACGCCAGCCGCGGCCAGATACATGGCCGCCGGCGACCCCAGGCCGCCAGCGCCGACGATCAGCGCGCGGGCGCCCAGGATGGCCTCCTGCCCCTCCACACCAATTTCAGGCAGCAGGATGTGGCGGCTGTAACGCAGCAGTTGATCGTCGTTCATGACATCAGGAAATGAAAAAGGACCGCAGTGCGGTCCGAAGCTCTCCAACCCGGCGGAGCCGGCCTACTTGTAGCCCCGGAGATCCGGCGGCGTGGTGTCGTGATCGCCGTGAGGGTGGTGCTCCCAGGCATGCACATACACTTTGTGGGATTGCTTCAGCAGACGCTCCGGCGACCCCAGATTGCGCCGCTGCGTTTCCTCGCTGAAACGGATCAGCCAGCGACCCAGTTGCCAGCGCAAACCCTCGTCCAGCACTAACCCTTGAGCCCGCAGGCGGGCCTCCAGGCCCTGGAGGGAGTGCTCCAGCACCGAGTAGCTCACCAGCAGCTCAGCTGCGGCCCCACGTACTACCGTCACCCCCTGGAGCGCCGCGAGGACCGCAATCGCCTGTTCGCACTGCTGCGGCCAGCGGGGATGCAGCCGCAGCACCCGCCGCTTCAGCACGCCTCCGCCCGGCGCCGGATGATGGTGACGCCTGCCGGCCAGCTTGTACGCCGTTTCCCTCAGCATCACCCACCTCCATGAGCGCGATTACTTCTTGTTCTGGACGATCTGCAGTCCCTTCAGCAGATTCACCGCCTGAGCCAGCTGGTAGTCGTCCTTGCCGGCCAGTTCGAAGCGCGGCGGCATGTCTTCGTCGTCGCCCTTGCCGTTGTTCTGCAGCAGGCGCTCGGCTTCCGGATCGCGGTCGTTGCCCAAGTGGCCCTGCAGGTCCGCCTCGCGCACACGACGGGCGGAACCGTTGGTGCTCTCCTCGACGACGATGTCCGGCTCTATGCCCTTGGCCTGGATGGAGCGCCCCCCCGGCGTGTAGTAGCGCGCGGTAGTGAGCTTGATCGCGGTATTCGCATTCAGCGGAATGATGGTCTGCACCGAACCCTTGCCGAAGGTCTGGGTGCCCATCACCACCGCACGCTTGTGATCCTGCAGCGCACCGGCGACGATTTCAGAAGCGGAGGCAGAGCCGCCGTTCACCAGCACCACCATCGGCAGATCCTTGATGCTGGGCGGCAGGGCCTTCAGGAAGTCGTCCCGGGTGCCGCGCAGGTAGTCTTCCGGTGCGGCGCGGTATTCGCGCTTGGCATCCTCGGTGCGGCCGTCTGTGGAGACGACCACCGTGTTGGCCGGCAGGAAGGCAGCGGCGACGCCGACCGCACCGTGCAGCAAGCCGCCCGGGTCGTTGCGCAGATCGAGCACCAGCCCCTTCAGCTGACCTTCCTTGACCAGCTTGTCCAGGTGTTGAACCAGCGAGGAGGCGGTGTTCTCCTGAAACTGGGCGACACGCACGTAGCCATAGCCGGGTTCGACGATCTTGGACTTGACGCTCTGCACCTTGATGACTTCACGCGTCAGAGTGATCACCACCGGCCGGTTCTCGCCCTTGCGCATGATGGTGAGTGTGATGTCGGTCTTGGGCTTGCCGCGCATGCGCTTGACCGCATCGTTCAGGCTCATGCCCTTGACCGGGGTGTCGTCCAGCTTGACGATGAGGTCGCCCGCCTTGACGCCGGCGCGGAAAGCCGGCGTGTCTTCGATCGGCGAGATGACCTTGACGAAGCCGTCCTCGGTGCCAACCTCGATGCCGAGGCCGCCGAACTCGCCCTGGGTGCCGACCTGCAGATCCTTGAAAGCCTCCGCGTCCAGGTAGGCGGAGTGGGGATCCAGCCCGGACAGCATGCCGCTGATCGCCTGGGTGATCAGCTTCTTGTCCTCGACCGGCTCGACGTAGCCCTGCTTGATCGCGTTGAACACGTCGGCGAAGGCGCGCAGTTCTTCCACCGGTAGCGGAGCCGGCGTGACCTTGTCGGCGTTGGCGGAGAAATTGAGGCTGATCATCACCCCGGCGAAAACGCCGGTCATCACCAGGCCGACTTGCTTCAGCTTGCTGCGCATAAGGACTCCATCGGGGGCGCGTCCCGGCCTTCCGGGCCGCATCTTCGTTCGTTTCGTCAGTTGAGCCTGACCCACAGCATCGGGTCCAGCGGCCGGCCCTGGTGACGGATTTCAAAGTATAAACCTGATTCCGCAACGCCCCCGCTGGCCCCCACGCTGGCAATTGCGTCGCCACCGCCCACCTTGTCGCCGACTTCCTTCAGCAGGGCATCGTTGTTGCCATAGACCGAAAGGTAGTCGCCGCCGTGGTCGATGATGAGCAGATTGCCGTAGCCGCGCAACCAGTCGGAGAAGACCACTTCGCCGCCCGCAACCGCGCGCACCTCGCTGCCGTTGCCGGCGCGGATGAAGACGCCCTTCCAGGTGGTGCCGCCTTCGGCCCTTGGAGCACCGAAGCGTCCCACCAGTTCTCCCCGCACCGGGAATCTGAGCTGGCCGCGCAACTGCGCAAAACTGACGCCGGTGGGCGTGGCACCAGCGGCATGGCGGACCTCGCCCACCACCGGCTCGGAGCGGCGCGGCGTCTGGCTGCCTTGAGATGGAGGGCTGGCCGCGGCAGCCGCCGCCCGCTCGCGCGCGGCCTGCTGCTCGGCGGCACGGCGTGCTGCGGCCTGGCGCGCCGCCGCTTCGCGGGCGCGCTGCACCAGGGTATCGATGAGCCGGCCCAGGCGCTGCTCGTCCTGACGCAGGGCGCTCACCTCTTTCTGCTGGGTCTTCAGTTGATCGGAAATCAGCGCCAGAGCCTGCTTGCGGGTTTCATGGACCGAGGCCAGCTCGGCCTGCCGTGCCTGCTGCTCCGCCGCCAGCGCGACGACGCGGTCGCGGCGCTGGCCGATCTCGGCCGCGCGCATCGCCTTTTCCTTGAGATCCGCGCGCAGGGATTCGATCAGCCCCAGGCGGGCGCGACCAAGGTGTTCCAGGTAATGGGCATCGCGGGCGAGCTGGTTGGGATCGCGCGCCGACAGCAGCGGCGCCACGCCATCGGCGGCGCCATGCATATAGTGCCGCCGCAGCCACTCCGCCAGTTCGTCCTGGCGGGCGGCGATGCGCCCTTCGACTTCCCGCTGCTCGGCTTCCAGCAGCGCCAGTTTGCGCTCGGCATCCGCCTTCTCGCCCCCCAGCCGGCGCACCTCACGCTCCACCCGGGACACGGCCCGCTCGGCTTCCGCCAGCGCGGTGGCCGCGCCGGAGCGGGACGCCTCGGTCTGCGCCATGTCCTTCTGCAACTCGCGGATGCGGCGCTTCAGGTCGTCCAGGTCGGAGCGCTTCTCGGCCAGGTCGCCCGCCTGCTGCGCCAGCGCCGGCCAGGCGAGCGACACCGCCACTGCAACCAGCAGGCAGCGCAGTACGCGGCGTGATGTCCTCATCTGGCGAAGCGGGAAAGTCAGGCCTTGGCCTTGCCCTGGCTGGCAACCGCGGCCTGGGCGGCGCGGATGGTCTCTTCGTCGGCGAGGTAGTAGTGCTTCACCGGCTTGAGGTTGGCATCCAGTTCATAGACCAGCGGCTGGGCAGTCGGAATGTTGAGGGCGACGATGTCGTCGTCGGAAATCCCGTCCAGGTACTTGATCAGCGCACGCAGACTGTTGCCGTGGGCAGCGACCAGGATGCGGCGGCCGGCCAGAATCTGTGGCACGATCACCGTTTCCCAGTAAGGCACCACGCGCGCCACCGTGTCCTTCAGGCATTCGGTGCGCGGAAACTGGGCCTTGGGCAGGCCGGCGTAGCGCGGGTCATCCACGGTGAGGCGCTCGTCGCCTTCGGGCAGCGGGTCGGGCGGAGTGTCGTAGGAGCGGCGCCACACCAGCACCTGCTCGTCACCGAAGCGGGCAGCAGTCTCGGCCTTGTTCAGGCCCTGCAGCGCACCGTAGTGGCGCTCGTTGAGACGCCAGGAATGCTCAACCGGCAGCCACAGGGAATCCAGTTCTTCCAGCACGATGTTCAAGGTCTTGTTCGCGCGCTTCAGCACCGAGGTGAAGGCGAGATCGAAGCCATAGCCCTCGGCCTTCAGCAGCTTGCCCGCGCGATGCGCTTCTTCCGTACCCTGCTCGGTAAGGTCTACATCGGTCCAGCCGGTGAAGCGGTTTTCCTTGTTCCAGGTGGATTCGCCATGGCGAAGCAGAACGATCTTGTACATGTGGGGATCGAGTCCGGTTTAGGGGTTTGAACGGGGATGACGGCCCGGGCGGCAACCATGCGGCGCCAGCCGAGCAAGACCGCGGCGCGATATTTTATACTAACGGTTTTGCCCGCCCGGCCTTCACGTGAACAAAGAAGACATCTTCGAGCTGATAGACAAGCACGAGCACATCGAGATGGCCGCCCGGGCGCTGAAGGCGATCGCCCATCCGCTGCGGCTGAAGATCCTGTGCGTGCTGGGCGAAGGCGAGGTCTGCGTGCAGGACATCGTCGAAGCGGTGGGCACCTCGCAAAGCAACATCTCGCAACATCTGGCCATCCTGCGCGACAAGGGCGTACTCCAGACGCGCAAGGATGCCAACCGGGTCTATTACCGTGTGGGCGACCAACGCACCCTGCAACTCATCGTGCTCATGCGCGAGGTCTTCTGCGGCGTGCCGCCCAGGCATTGAGCCCGTCCATCGATTTTCCCAACCCAACCGGAGCGACGTTTTGGTGGAATTCCTGCAACAGAACTGGTACTGGGCCGCCCTGGCGGTGGCCAGCGGCGCTTGGCTGCTCGTGGAAACCGTGCGCAGCGGCAACAACAAGGCGCAACTCTCGCCGGTCCAGGCCACGCTGCTGATCAACCGCGAAGACGCCATCGTCGTCGATGTGCGGGATCAGGGCGAATATGCCGCCGGCCACATCGCCGGCTCCCGCCACATCCCCGCGGGCGAACTGGAACGGCGCAGTGGCGAACTCGACAAGTTCAAATCGCGTCCAATCATCCTCTGCTGCGCCACCGGCAACCGCTCGGCTGGCGCGCTGGCCCAATTGCGCAAAGCCGGTTTCGAGAAGGTGTACAACCTGCGCGGCGGCATCATGGAATGGGAGAAGGCAGGCCAGCCGCTGAGCCGCAAGAGGAAATGACCATGCCCCACATCCGCATGTACGCTACCGGCACCTGTCCCTATTGCCATCGCGCGGAGCACCTGCTTCGCAGCAAGGGGGTGGGCGACGAACTGGAACTGATCCGGGTGGACATCGACCCCTCCCGCCGTGCAGAAATGATGCAACTCAGCGGCCGGCGCACGGTTCCGCAGATCTTCATCGGCGATTACCATGTCGGCGGCTGCGACGACCTGCACGACCTCGACCACCGGGGCGGCCTGGATCCACTGCTTCAAGGCCAGGGGGCCTGAGCCCTCCGGCATCCCGCTGTAACAATCATCTTCACCAAAACACCACCGAGCAGGCTTTCCGAAATGACCGAAAACGCGCAACCCGTATTCTCCATCGAGAAGATCTACGTGAAGGATCTCTCCCTCGAGGTCCCCAACGCCCCGCAGGTCTTCCTCGAGCGCGAGACGCCGCAGATCAACGTGCAGCTGCGCACCGAAGGCAAGGGCATCAACGACGGCCTGTTCGAGATCGTGCTGACCGTGACCGTGTCGGCCGAGCTGCCGGAATCCAAGACGGTGTTCCTGGTCGAAGTGGCCCAGGCAGGCGTGTTCCAGATCCGCAACATCCCGCAGGAAGACCTGGAGCCGGTGATGATGGTCGGCTGCCCCAACATTCTTTTCCCTTATGCCCGCGAGGCGGTTTCCGACGCGATCACCCGCGCCGGCTTCCAGCCGGTGGTGCTGGCGCCGGTGAACTTCGACGCCCTCTACCAGCAGCAGCGCGAGCAAGCCGCTGCCCAGCCGGGCGAGGTCCCGGTCCAGTAAGGACGTTGCCATGATCGCTTCCCGCCTGCGCCTCTCTCTCGGACTCGGCCTGGCGCTCGCCTGCGCCAGCCCGCTCGCCCAGGCCATCGAGTTCCGCTCGGTCGCCGCGCCGGCCATCCTCTACGACTCCCCATCCAACCAAGGCAAGCGGCTGTTCATCGTCGCCCCCGGTACGCCGGTGGAGGTCGTGGTGGCGCTGGACAAATGGGTGAAGGTGCGCGATCCGGCGGGAGCGATCAACTGGATAGAACGGGGCGCGCTGAGCGACAAGCGCACGCTGATGGTCACCGCCCCGCGCACCCTGGTGCGCCAGCACGCCTCCGAGGAGGCCCCGCCGGCCTTCGAGGCGGTGCGCGACCTCGTGCTCGAACTCGTGGAAGCGCCCGCCAACGGCTGGGTGAAGGTCCGCCACCAGGACGGCGCCAGCGGCTACATCCGCGTCGGCGAAGTCTGGGGGCTGTGAGCCGGATGCGAATAGCTGTATTCGGTGCCGGCGCCTGGGGCACCGCCCTCGCCCAGGCCTTCTCCTCCGCCCATGAAACCACCTTGTGGGCGCGCAATTCCGAACATATCGACGCCATGCGGCAGTCGGGCGAGAACGCCCGCTACCTGCCCGGCATTCCACTGTCACCGGCGCTGTCGCTGAGCGCGGATTTCGCCGCGACGGCCACCGGCGCCGATCTGCACCTCGTCGTCACCCCGCTCTCCGGCCTGCGCACCACGGTCAGAACGCTGCGCCAGCTGCAACCGGACACGCCGCTGCTGTGGGCCTGCAAGGGCCTGGAGGCCGGCACCGGCAAGCTGCCGCATGAGATCGTCACCGAAGAACTGGGCGCGGACGCGGCCTGCGGCGTGCTCACAGGCCCCAGCTTCGCCGCCGAGGTCGCCCGCCAGCAACCCACTGCGGTAACGCTGGCAGCGGCAGATGCGGCCTTCGCCGAGGTCTGGGTCAACCAGCTGCACCAGCCGCTGCTGCGCATTTACGGCAATACCGACCTCGTTGGCTGCGAGATCGGCGGCGCGGTCAAGAACGTCATGGCTATCGCCGCCGGCGTGTCCGACGGCATGGGTTTCGGCCTCAATGCCCGCGCCGCGCTCATTACCCGCGGGCTCGCGGAGATCGCCCGCCTGGGTGCCGCCCTCGGCGGCCGCCCGGATACGCTGATGGGCCTGGCCGGTATGGGCGATCTCATCCTCACCTGCACTGGCGACCTCTCGCGCAACCGCCGCGTTGGCCTGGCGCTGGCTGCGGGCAAGACCCTGGACGAAATCCTGCGCGAGCTCGGCCATGTCGCCGAGGGCGTGTCCACCGCGCGCGAAGTCGTCGGCCTGGCTAGCCGGCTGGGCGTGGAGATGCCGATCTGCGAGGCGGTCCATGGCCTGCTGCACGACGGACTGGTCGCCCGCGAGGTGGTGGAACAGTTGCTGTCCCGCGATCCCAAGCACGAGTAAGCCGAGAGCGAGGGCTCAGACAGTGCCTCGCCTTCCAACTCAAACGCCGCCGGCAAACCCCTGCTGCCGCCAAGCCTCCAGCACCAGCACGGCCACCGAGTTGGACAGATTCATGCTACGGCAACCGGGCTTCATCGGTATCCGTAGCCGCCGCTCCGGCGGCAGCGCATCCAGTATCTCCGCCGGTAGCCCACGGCTCTCCGGCCCGAAGACGAAGACATCGCCAGCCTGGAACGCCACTTGATCGTAGCGGGCGCTCGCCTTGGTCGTCAGGGCGAAGAAGCGGCGTCCGACCAAGGTCGAAACGCAGCTATCCCAATCCTTGTGCACCGTGACCTGGGCCATGTCGTGATAGTCCAGCCCGGCCCGCGCCAGCGTCTTGTCGGTGATGACGAAACCCAGCGGCTCCACCAGATGCAGGTGCGCGCCGGCATTCGCCGCCAGGCGGATGACGTTGCCGGTATTCGGCGGTATCTCAGGCTGGAACAGGACGATATCGAACATGGGCCGGACAGGCGGGGCAGACGGAAAGCGCGCACTTTAGCCCAGAAGCCGGCGGCGGTTGGCCACGGCGGCGCCTCAACCCGGCGGCGGCGTCCGTGCCACCACCAGGTTCTCCACCCATGCGGCGCCGCTGCGCTTGAGGCAACGCGCCAGTTCATCCAGGCTTGCGCCGGAGGTCATCACATCGTCGACCACAGCCACCCTCATGCCGTTGACATCGCTTCGGCAGACGAAGGCGCCGCGCAATGCCGCCCGCCGCTCCTGCCGCGACAGCCCCTCCAGCTTGGGCGTGGCGCGCACTCGCGCCACGCCGCGCAACACCAGTGGCAGACCGGCCAGCCGTGCGAGCGGCCGGGCTATCTCCACCGCCTGGTTGAAACCGCGCTCCGCAAGACGGGCCGGATGCAGCGGCATGGGCAGGATCAGATCGAGCTCGCGCGGAAACATCGCCGCCATCATCTCTTCGGCGAAAAAGCCGCCCAGGGAGAAACGCTGGCGGTACTTCAGCGCCTGCACCAGTCCATCCAGAGGAAAGCGGTAATCGAAAAGCGCCTGACTGGCATCGAAGGCCGGTGGCCGCTTCAGGCATTGGCCGCAGACGCCGCCAGCCGGCAGCGGCTGAGCGCAAACCCGGCATCTGGCGTTGCGCACGTGGGGCAGATCGACAGCACATTCCGGGCACACCGGCGCGCCGCCCTGCTCCAGCCCGCAGACGCAGCAACGCTGCGGCAGAACCGCGTCCAGCACCGCGCGCATGCCGCGCCGCCATGCGCTTGACGCCCCTGGCGTATTTGACAAGTTTTCCGCCCTTGAATGAACATGCTGGATTGCCGCATTTAAGCCCGGAACGCACCTCATGACAACAACATTGACCGTCCCTCCCGCCACCAGCCAGAACAATCCGGGACAGGCTCAGCGCAAGAAATGGTCAGTCGCCGAGGTGCAGGCGCTGTTCGAACTCCCCTTCCTCGACCTGCTCTTCCGCGCGCAGCAAGTTCATCGCGCCCACTTCGATGCCAACGAGATCCAGCGCTCCACCCTGCTGTCGATCAAGACCGGCGGCTGCTCCGAAGACTGCGGCTACTGTTCCCAGTCCGCCCGCTACGACACCGGCCTCGAGCGCGAGCGCCTGATGCCGATCGACGAAGTGCTGGAGCACGCCCGCGCCGCCAAGGCCAAGGGGGCCTCGCGCTTCTGCATGGGCGCGGCCTGGCGCGGCCCCAAGGAGAAGGACATGGAGCCGGTGCTAGAGATGGTGCGCGAGGTCAAGAAACTGGGCCTGCAGACCTGTGTCACCCTGGGCATGCTGCGCGACGGCCAGGCCGAGCAGCTCGCCGACGCCGGCCTCGACTACTACAACCACAATATCGACACTGCGCCCGAGTTCTACGGCCAGGTCATCACCACCCACACCATGCAGGACAGGCTGAACACCCTGGACAAGGTGCGCGATGCGGGCATCAACGTCTGCTGCGGCGGCATCATCGGCATGGGTGAAGGCCGCAGCAGCCGCGCCGGCCTCATCGCCCAGCTCGCCAACATGGAGCCGCCGCCGGATTCCGTGCCCATCAACAACCTGGTGGCGATCCCCGGCACGCCGATGGCCGAGAGCGAGCAGTTGGACCCGCTCGAATTCGTCCGCACCATCGCCGCCGCCCGCATCACCATGCCGGCCAGCTACGTACGCCTGTCGGCGGGCCGTGAGCAGATGAGCGATGAACTGCAGGCGCTGTGCTTCATGGCCGGCGCCAACTCCATGTTCTATGGCGACCGCCTGCTCACCACCAGCAACCCGGAAGCCGACCGCGACGAGAACCTGCTGGCCCGCCTCGGCCTGAAGGCAGTCTGATCCCCAAGCTCCGCCTTCCGTGACAGCAGCAGACTTCCAGCTAGACCGCAACCTGCTGCGCCGGCGCTACGGCCGCGCCGCGGCCACCAGCGACGGCGCCGACGCCCTAGGCCGCGAGATCGCCCGGCGCATGGACGAACGCCTGGACTACATCCGCATCACGCCCAAACGCATCCTGGATCTCGGCTGCGGCACCGGGCAGGACCTGCTGCGCCTGGCCGAGCGTTATCCGGACGCTGCCGCCTTCGGCGCCGATTTCGCGCTGCCGATGCTGGCCCGGGCCAGCGCCCGGGTCATGCCGCAGGCCGGTTTGCTGAAACGTCTGCTGGGCGCGCGGCCAGCGCCGCCGCTGCTCGCCGCCGACTCGCTGGCCCTGCCGCTGGCGCGCGACAGCATCTCGCTGGCCTGGTCCAACCTCATGCTGACGGCGCTGGACGATCCGCTGCCGGCGCTGCAGGAAATCCACCGCGTGCTGGAAGTCGATGGCCTGCTGATGTTTTCCACGCTGGGCCCTGACACGCTGAAGGAACTGGCCGACGCGCTGCCCAAGCATGCCGGCGAGCGCATCCACCGCTTCATCGACATGCACGATCTCGGCGACGCACTGGTCAAGGCCGGCTTCACCGATCCGGTCATGGACATGGAGATGGTGACGCTGACTTACACCGCGCTCGATGGCCTGCTGGAGGATCTGCGCGCCACCGGCAGCGCCAACGCCAGCCAGGCGCGCCCGCGCTGCCTCTCCGGCCGTGGCAGCTGGGCCCAGGCCCGCGCCGCCTATGAAAAACTGCGGCAGGACGGCCGCCTGCCGGCCACCTTCGAAGTCATCCAGGGCCACGCCTGGAAGGCCGCGCCCAAGACCACCGACGACGGCCGCAGCATCATCCGCTTCCAGCCGCGTCCGCAGCGCTGAGCAAGACTCCGCATGCCCACCCCGCCCGTCTGGCTCTTCGATCTCGACAACACGCTGCACAACGCCAGCCCGCACATCTTTCCGCACATCAACCGGAGCATGACGGCCTACCTGGAGCAGCACCTGTCGCTGAGCCATGAAGCCGCCAACACCCTGCGCATGCAGTACTGGCAGCGCTACGGCGCCACGCTCTCGGGGCTGATCCGCCATCACGGCACCGACCCACATCACTTCCTGCGTGAAACCCACCGCTTCGACCGGCTGCATGAGCTGATGGTGTTCGAACGTGCGCTGGGCGCCATGCTACGCCGGCTGCCAGGGCGCAAGATCGTGTTCTCGAACGCCCCGCGGCTGTATGCGGACGCGGTGCTGGCAACAATGGGCATCGCCGGCCACTTCGACAGCGTGGTGGGCATCGAGCAACTCGGCTTTCATCCCAAGCCCGGCATCGAAGGCTATCGCCGGCTGCTGCACCATTTCGGCCTGAACCCGCGCCAATGCGTGATGGTGGAAGACACCGCGCTCAACCTGAAGACCGCGCGCCGCCTGGGCATGCGCACCGTCTGGGTCAGCCGCAGCCTGCGGCGGCCATCCTATGTGGACATCAAGATTTCCAACGTTCTGGCCCTGCGCCGGGCCTGTGGCTACCTACTGACTGCAGCCTGAAACTGCAGCAGGGAGTGGCAGCGACATGAAGGCAGCCCCCGTCCCGTAGCCCTCCGGCAAGCCGGTAGACTGCGCGCTGAAGCCGTGACGCTGCCAGTAGTCAATAGCGTCCGCCAGCGCCACCAGCGTCAGGCAGGACATGCGCCTCAGCGCCGCCTCCGCCGCCACCTGCCGGAACAGCGCGCCGGCTGCACCGGCACCGCGCAAGGCCGGCAGCACCGCTACATCATGAACGAACAGGCAGTCTGCAGCCGGCGGCAAATGCGCCAGCCTGCTGTGCAAGGGCGGCGGCGCCTGACGGCGCCAGGGATGGGCAAAAACGTAGGCGCCCACGGCTCCCCCGTGCTCCACCACCCAGCAAAAAGCCGGCGCCAGCGCCAGCTTCGCCCCCAACACCTCCGCCGACTCCTGGTAGCCATCGCCATAGGCGGCACGCTGGACCTGCAGCACGGCGGGCAGATCGCCCGACCGCATCAGCCGCAGGCCCTGGACAGCGGGAATACTCAAACGCCTTCCTTCAACCAGCGGGCGGCATCCAGCGCGTAGTAGGTGAGGATCCCGTCGGCCCCGGCCCGCTTGAAAGCCAGCAGGGATTCCAGCGCGCAAGCGCGCTCGGACAACCAGCCATTCAACGCCGCCGCCTTCAGCATCGCGTACTCGCCGCTGACCTGGTAGGCGTAGGTCGGCACCTGCAGCTCGGCCTTCACCCGGCGCACAATGTCCAGGTAAGGCATGCCCGGCTTCACCATGAACATGTCCGCGCCTTCGGCGATGTCCAACTCCACTTCACGGATGGCCTCATCGCTGTTCGCGGGATCCATCTGGTAGGTGTACTTGTTGCCCTTGCCAAGATTGCCGGCGGAGCCGACCGCATCGCGGAAAGGGCCGTAGAAGCTGGAGGCGTACTTGGCTGAGTACGCCAGGATGCGGGTGTAGATCAGTTCGTGCTCATCGAGAATCGACCGGATGCGACCGATGCGGCCATCCATCATGTCGGAGGGCGCCACCACGTCCGCACCTGCCTGGGCGTGGCAAAGGGCCTGCTTGGCCAGCGCTTCCAGCGTCTCGTCGTTCATGACGTAGCCGCGCGGATCCTTGGGGTCGATCAGCCCATCCTGGCCATGGCTGGTATAGGGATCCAGCGCCACATCGGTGATCACGCCCAGCTCGGGGAAGCGCTGCTTCAGCGCACTGACCACACGCGGCACCAACCCATCCGGGTTCCACGCTTCCTCGGCGCCATCGCTCTTGCCCTCCGCTCCCACCACCGGGAACAGCGCCAGAGCCGGAACGCCCAGGGTAAGCGCCTCTTCGGCCACCGCCAACAGCCTGTCCAGCGAGACGCGGCTCACGCCCGGCATGGAAGGCACCGCTTCGACCTGCCCCTCGCCCTCGAGGACGAAAACCGGGTAGATCAGATCGGCAGTGGTCAGGACGGACTCCTGCATCAGCCGACGGGAAAAGGCATCACGGCGCATGCGGCGCATGCGCGTGGCGGGAAAGGCTCCAGTGGGTCGCATGATGATCTCGAAAACGATACGGAAGGGGCAAAACGGGTGGGAAGACAGCCTTTTCGTTCCTCTCGCAGCCCGGAAAACGCAGCAGGAGCGCCACGAAACAGACACATCCAGTAACGAATTGCGCTGGGAACTTCCCGTTTCGGCTCACTATCTTACCAAGCAGATGGTGCTGAGCCGTCTCCCGCTTCACCTCCCTGAGCGGGTGCCTTAATCTACTTAAGGCATTTTTACCCCCGGCTTTATCCCCTTTAGCCGGGGGTTTTTGTTTACTCGGGCGTCGCGTTCTTTTCGCCCGCCTCAGCCGCCAGCCAGCGCGCCACCACTGCCTCGGTTTCTTCCACGCCGGTTTTCTTCAGGCTGGAGAAGAGTTGCACCGTCACTTTGTCTCCCAGCGGCGCCAACTCCCGCTTCACCGCCTGCAGGGTGGCAGTGGCCGGGCCGCGAGTGAGCTTGTCGCTCTTGGTCAGCAGGATGTGAATGGGCCGGCCGGAGGGCGCAAACCAGTCGATCATCTGCCTGTCCAGCGGCGTCAGCGGATGGCGCGAATCCATGATCAGCACCAGTCCGATGAGGCTTTCGCGGTGCTTCAGGTAGGACTCGATCAGCCCCTGCCATTGCTTGCGCACCTTCTCCGGCACTGCCGCGTAACCGTACCCTGGCAGGTCCACCATCAGCGCACCGCAATTGAGGCGGAAGAAGTTCAGCAGCTGGGTGCGACCGGGCGTCTTCGAAACATATGCCAGGCGAACATGCCCGGCGAGTGTATTGATGGCACTCGACTTACCCGCATTGGAACGGCCAGCGAAGGCGATCTCGGGGCCGGAAGGGGGCGGAAGCCCGGAGGGCTTGGCAATGGAGGTTTCGAAGCAGGCGTTGCGGAAGAGCGGCATGGGGCTTGAATCAGCGAAGCGCGGCCCGTCGGGAAAAACCCTTCTGGCGTCGCGCAAATCCAGGTTGATGTTATAGAATACCAAGTTTGAGACAACCACTGACGGCTTTTCCGAGGACATTATGATCAAGCGTTCCCTGCTGCTTCCGCTGCTGCTGGTCGCAGGCGGTCTTCAGGCTCAGGAGCAAGCTCCCGACCTGGACAAAGCTAAACAGATCGCCGAAACGATCTGTGCCGCATGCCATGCGGCAGATGGCAACAGCCAGCTCCCGGCCAACCCGAAGCTCGCAGGACAGATCCCGGAATACCTGTACAAGCAGCTGCGCGAGTTCAAGGCGCATGATGGCCAGAAACCGGTGCGCGACAACGCCGTCATGAGCGCGATGGCGGCCACGCTGGAAGACAGCGACATGAGGGCGCTGGCCCACTACTTCTCCAGCCAGACACAGAAGCCCGAGCCCGCCAAGAGCCTCACCACCGTCGAGGCGGGCCAGAAAATCTGGCGCGCCGGTATCGCTTCCAAAGGCGTTCCCGCCTGTGCGGCCTGCCACGGCCCTGCCGGTGGCGGCCTGCCTGCCCAGTATCCGAAGCTCTCCGGCCAGTTCGCCGAGTACACCGAAGCCCAGCTGAAGGGCTTCCGCGACGGCCTCCGGAGCAACGATCCGAGCCGCATGATGCAGATGATCGCGCTGAAGCTGACCGACGCCGAGATCAAGGCGGTCGCCGACTACGCAGCCGGCCTGCGCTAAACGCGTGGCCAGGGGAAGGCCAGCCCTTCCCCAAGTACAGAACGAAAGCCCGGCTTCCCGCCGGGCTTTTTCTTTTATGCCCTACCCCTCGTCAGCCCTGGCCTGGGCAGGCAGGCCAGCCTCCAGGCGCGGCCCTTGCGCGCGCCTCACTTGCGGGCCAGTGCCTGCAGTTCGGCCTCACTGAAGCCGGCGGCCAACCGGGCTTCGCGGTGCAATGGAGGGTGTGGGCGCGGCGCATCGAAGTCCTCGATCAGCTGCAGATAGGTCCGCTCCGCCTCCAGGCCGCGGGCCGCGCACAGCAGGCGGAACCAGTGGTCACCGATGGCGACATGGCCTATCTCGTCGCGCAGGATGATCTCCAGCACGCCGACGCTGGCTCTATCGCCTATCGTGCGCAGCTTCTCCATGATGGGCGGAGTCGCATCCAGCCCGCGGGCTTCCAGCACCCGGGGCACCAAAGCCATGCGGGCCAGCAGATCATGGGCGGTACGGCAGGCCATGCCCCACAGGCCATCATGCGCGGGAAAATCGCCGTAGCCATGGCCGAGCGCCGCCAGCCGCGCCTCTACCAGGCCAAAGTGGTACGCCTCCTCCGCGGCGACACGCACCCAGTCGGCATGGAAGCCGGGAGGCATGCTGCGGAAACGATGCACGCAGTCCAGCGCAAGATTGATGGCGTTGAATTCGATATGAGCGATGGCATGCAGCAGCGCCGCATGCCCTTCCCGGCTGCCGACTTTGCGCTGCGGCAATTGCTGCGGTGGGATGAGCTCCGGCCGTGCCGGGCGGCCGGGCTCGACGATGGGGGTCGGATCATCGCCTCCGGGCACGCAGACCAGCGCTCCACTTTGCCAATCGGCAGCAAGGCCGGCGGTGGCGGCGCATTTGGCGGCCGGATCGGCACACATCAAGGCGGCGAGCGCAGCTTCATGAAGCGAGTGTTTCATGGGATGGAAGTTTAGCCGCGCATATCGGCGCTGGGGGTTCCCCCAGCTTGCGCCCCGCCGATTGCTGTTCCAAGCTGAGCCAGGGAGGAAGACGTTCCGGCGCCGCGATCCACTCGAACGGCTACGGTGCCGCCATCGAACAGGAGGAAGAGCAGGCATGACGACCACGGTACAGCAGATACTGGAACAGAAAGGCAGCACGACCCACACGGTGACGCCGGACGTCTCGGTGTTCGAGGCCCTGTCGCTGATGGCCAAGTTCGACATCGGCGGTGTGCTGGTCACCGACCAGGGCAGGCTGGTGGGGATCTTCACCGAGCGGGACTACGCGCGCAAAGTAGTCCTGAAGGGCCTGGTATCCCGCGATGTGAAGGTGGGCGACCTCATGACCACCAATGTACGCACGATCACGCCGTCGGAAACGGTGGACGAGGTGATGGCGCTGATGACGGAGCGCCGCTTCCGGCACCTGCCGGTGGTGGAGGACGGCCAGATCGCCGGCATCATCACCATAGGCGACGTGGTGAAGAGCATCGTCAGCCAGCATGAGAACACCATACGGCAGCTCTCGAGCTACATCGCAGGCGACATCGCCGCGCATTGAGCCGCTGGCCGCTTGGCCCTGCGCCTACAGCCGTGGGCGCCAGGACCGGGGCGATCAAAAAGGGCCTCCCATGGCGGGAGGCCCTTTTCACGTCAGTCCTGCAAGGCCTTGCCTATCACCTCGCTGACGTCGGGGGACAGCCCCTTGGTCGCCAGCACACGCTCCAGCTGCGGCCGGATGCTGGCCTGCAGCGCAGGGGTGTACCGCCGCCAGTTCTCCAGCGCGCGGGCCATGCGGGCGGCGACCTGCGGATTGCGCGCATCCAGCGCGATCACCATGTCTGCCCAGAAAACGTGGCCACTACCGTCTGCGGCATGGAATTCCGCCGGGTTGGCGCGGAAGAAGGTGCCGAGCAAGGAATACACCTTGTTGGGGTTGGAGAGGCTGAAGGCCACATCGTCCAGCAGGGCCCTGACCCGTCGCAGAGTGCCCGGCGCGTCGTCCTGCCAGCGCCAGGCACCGGCCTGCAGCGCGAACCACTTGTCCAGCACCAGCGCATCGTCCTTGTAGCGGGCGTGGAAAATGGCCAGTGCATCTTCGCGGGCGGGGCTGGCGCTCTGCACCAGCGCAGCCAGGGCGCCGAAGCGGTCCGTCATGTTGCCGGCGGCGTCGAAGCGCTGCCGCGCCAGCGCCAAGCCGGCCTCGTTGCCGGCAGCAGCAAGGTAGCGCAACGCCAGGTTGAGGAGCGCGCGGCGGCCGGCATCCGCCGGGTGATAGCGGTATTCGCCCGCCACCGGCAGGCGCTCGCAGAGCGCCAGCCAGTCCGCCGCCAGGCGTTCGCCCAGGGCGGCGTAAAGCAGGCGCAGCGCAGCGCGCAGCGCGGCGGGGTCGGCCGGGCTCATGCGCTCCAGCAGATAGCCCTCGCCCGGCAGCGCCGCGGCCTGGGCACGGAAAGCCGGGTCCAGCGCGTCATCGGTGGCCAGGCTGCGGAAAGCTTGGACGAAGGCTTCCGGCACCGCCGCCGCACGGCCTTGGCCCAGATCGGTCGCCAGCGCCAAGATCACCCGTTCGGCGTAGCGCTGGGCGGCATCCCAGCGGTTGCAGGGATCGCTGTCCCGGGCCATGCGAAAAGCAAGACGGTGGTCATCCTCTTCCAGCTCCAGCAGCACCGGCGCGGAGAAGCCGCGCAGCAGCGAGGGCACCGGCTCGGCGCTCAGGCCGACGAAGCGGAAGCGTTGCTCGGCAGTTTTGAGCTCCAGCACGCGGGTGCTCGCGCCCGGCTGATTCTCGCCTTCGAGCTGCAGCGGCATGTCGCTGCCGTCCGGCGCGATCAGGCCGACGGCGACCGGTATCACCAGCGGCAGCTTCTCCGCCTGGCCTGGCGTGGGCGGCGTGTGCTGGGTCAGCGTGAGCGTGTAGCTACCGTCGGCGGCATTCCATTCGCCGCGGGCGCCGAGGCGTGGCGTGCCAGCCTGGGCGTACCAGCGCATGAACTGGTCGAGATCGCGGCCATTGGCTTCGGCCATGGCATCGACGAAGTCGTCGCAGGTCACCGCCTTGCCGTCGTGGTAGCTGAAGTAGAGGTCCATGCCGTTGCGGAAGCCCTCGGTGCCCAGCAGGGTGTGCAACATGCGGATGACTTCGGCGCCCTTCTCGTACACCGTGGCGGTGTAGAAGTTGTTGATTTCCTGGTAGCTGTCCGGGCGGATGGGGTGGGCCATCGGGCCGGCGTCCTCCGGGAACTGGGCGGCGCGCAGCACGCGCACGTCGTCGATGCGCTTGACCGCCCGCGCCGATGCGGCGCCCTCGTCACCGGCGGCCTCCGCCAGCATATCGGCGGAGAACTGCTGGTCGCGGAACACGGTGAGGCCTTCCTTCAGCGTGAGTTGGAACCAGTCGCGGCAGGTGACGCGGTTGCCGGTCCAGTTGTGGAAGTACTCGTGCGCGACCACGCTCTCGATGTGCTCGTAATCGACGTCCGTGGCGGTGTCCGGCTTGGCCAGCACGTACTTGGTGTTGAAGATGTTGAGGCCCTTGTTCTCCATCGCGCCCATGTTGAAGTCGGCCACGGCGACGATCATGAAGCGGTCCAGGTCCAGCTCCAGGCCGAAGGCGCGCTCATCCCAGCGCATGGAGTGGATCAGCGAATCCATCGCATGGCCGGCGCGGTCCAGGTTGCCCTCCTCCACCCAGACCTGCAGCAACACCTCGCGGCCGGAGGCAGTCTGCGCCTTGCGCTCCAGCACCACCAGCCTGGCTGCGACCAGAGCAAACAGGTAGGAGGGTTTGAGGAAGGGATCTTCCCAGCGCGCGTAGTGGCGGCCGCCGGGCAGTTGGCCCTGCTCCAGCAGGTTGCCGTTGGAGAGCAGCACCGGGCAGCGCTCGCGGTCCGCTTCCAGGGTGACGGTGTAGCGCGCCATCACGTCCGGGCGGTCGGGGAAGTAGGTGATACGGCGGAAGCCCTCCGCTTCGCACTGGGTGAAGAAGCCGCCGTTGGAGAGGTAGAGGCCGGACAGCGTGGTGTTGACCTGCGGGTTGATGCGGGTCTGGATCTCCACCACCGCGCGCTCGCCGGCGAGTTCCACCTCCAGGCCGTCCTCCAACTCACGCAGCGCGGCGGCAGCCGGCTCGGCGCCATCCACCGTCAGTGACAAACGCTCCAGGGTGTCACCCCACAGCCGCAGCGGGCCGGCCTCCACTTCCGGATTGCGCACGCACGCCAGCCGGCTGGTGACCACGGTGGCGGTCGGGTCGAGATTGAAATGCAGGTCGATGCGCTCCACCGTCCAGGGTAGCGGGCGGTAGTCGGCACGGTGGATGGTGGGGGCGTGTTCGGTTTTCATTCTGGCTCCAGGGGCGTCTCGGGCCCGTTTCGGCTTGAGGACAGTCGTCAGTTTAAGTCGGCCGGGCAAGGCCGCCCAAACCGCCCACCCGCGGCCTTCACGCCGCGGCCTTCGGCCTGGCGTTCCAAACACGGCGCAACAGCGCCTTTTCCAACTCGACGATGAGCAGCACGCCAAGGCCGAAGGCCAGGATGCGCCGCCAAGAGTCCATGGCCAGCGCCGCGCTGCCGAACAGCGACTGCATCGCCGGCAGATAGGTGAACAGCAGCTGGCACAGCACCAACACTCCGGCAGCCAGCAGCACATAGCGGTTGCCCACCAGTCCTTCGCGGTTGAGCACCGGGGCGGTGAAGCTGCGCATGTTGAAGAGGTAGAACAGCTCGCCGGCAAACAGTGTATTGACCGCAGCCGTGCGCGCCAGCTCCACCGATGCGCCCAGCCGCAGCTCCCAGGCGAAGATCGCCATGCTGCCGGCCACCAGCAAGCCGCCGACGAACAGGATGCGCCAGCCGATGAAGCGGTCCAGCAGCGGCTCGCCCGGGCTGCGCGGCGGCCGCCGCATGATGTCCTCCTCCGGCGGCTCGAAGGCCAGCGCCAGCGCCAGGGTGACGGCGGTGATCATGTTCACCCACAGGATCTGCACCGGCGTGATGGGCATGGTCATGCCGAACAGCACGGCGAAGAACACCATCGCCGCCTGGCCGAGGTTGGTCGGCAGGATGTAGGCGATGGCCTTGCGCAGGTTGTCGTAAACGGTGCGCCCTTCCTCCACCGCCGCCGCCACCGAGGCGAAGTTGTCATCCGCCAGCACCATCTCCGCCGCTTCCTTGGCCGCCTCGGTGCCCTTGCGCCCCATGGCGACGCCGACGTCGGCGCGCTTCAGCGCCGGGGCGTCATTGACCCCGTCGCCGGTCATCGCCACCACCTCGCCGCGCGACTGCAGGGCCTGCACCAGCCGCAGTTTGTGCTCCGGGCTGGCACGGGCAAAGATGTCCGTGTCCTGCACCGCGGCGGCCAGCGCAGCGTCGTCCAGCGCTTCGATCTGCTCGCCGGTGAGCGCCTTCACCTCGTGCCCCAGGCCGAGCTGGCGGCCAATGGCGCAGGCGGTGGCGGCATGGTCGCCGGTGATCATCTTCACCCGTATGCCGGCAGCCAGACAGCGGGCGACCGCCTTCACCGCCTCGTCCCGCGGCGGGTCGGACAAGCCGCAGACCGCCAGCAGCGTGAAGCCGCCCGCCTCCACGCCGGCGAAGTCCAGCCCCTCCCGGCCCGCCGGCTCGATGCGCTCGGCGATGGCCAGCAGGCGCATGCCCTCGGCCGCCATCCCGTCCATGCCAGCGCGCAGGGCGTCGCTATCCAGCGGCCGCGCCTCGCCGCCTTCGCCGCGCATGTCCACGCACAGTGCCAGCACCCGCTCCGGCGCCCCCTTCAGGTAAGTGCGCAGCGGCCCCTGGTGGCTGCGGTGCAGCGTGGCCATGAAGCGGTGCTCGGATTCGAAGGGGATAACGTCCGCCCGCGGCAGCCGCTCGCGCTCCAGCGCGAACTCAAGCCCGGCCTTGCCCGCCAGCCCGAGCAGCGCGCCTTCGGTGGGGTCGCCGAGCAGCACCCAATCCTCGCCCTCCTGCCGCACCGAGGCGTCGTTGCACAGCAGGGCCGCACAGGCAATGTCGCGCAGCAATGGCAGGCCGTCGAGGTCGAGGTCGTCGCCCTGGCGGGAGAAACCGCCCTGGGGCGCGTAGCCGGGACCGGAGACCTCGATGGGGCCAGCGCCGGTCAGCAGGCGGCGCACCGCCATTTCGTTGCGGGTCAGCGTGCCGGTCTTGTCCGAGCAGATCACCGTCACCGCGCCCAGCGCCTCCACCGCCGGCAGGCGGCGCACGATGGCGTGCCGCCGCGCCATGCGCTGCACGCCGATGGCCAGCGTGATGGTGACGATGGCCGGCAGCCCCTCGGGAATCGCCGCCACCGCGAGGCCGACGGCGGCGAGGAACATCTCGTCCAGCGCATAACCGCGCACCAGCACGCCGAAACCCAGCGCAGCCGCGGCAACGACCAGGATGATCCAGGTGAGCATGCGGCCGAAGGCGGCGAGTTGGCGCAGCAGCGGCGTGCTCAGCGCCTCCACCGAATCCAGCAAGGCACCGATGCGGCCGATCTCGGTGGCGGCGCCGGTCGCCACCACCACCGCGCTGGCCTGCCCGCTCACCACCAGCGTGCCCGAGTAGGCCATGGACGTACGGTCGCCCAGCGCCGCCTGCGCATCCACCGCCGCCAGGCCCTTCTCGACCGCCAGCGACTCGCCGGTGAGGGCGGACTCATCCACGCGGAAATTGCGCGCCTCCACCAGCCGCAGGTCGGCCGGCACGCGGTCGCCGGAAGCAAGGAAGACGATGTCGCCCGGCACCAGCTCGGCCGCCTCTATCTCCCGCCTGTGGCCGTCGCGCCGCACCGCCGCATGCGGCGACAGCATGCTGCGGATCGCATCCAGCGCCTGTTCGGCCTTGCCCTCCTGGATGAAGCCGATGATGGCGTTGATCACCACCACGCCCAGGATCACGCCCGCATCCACCCAGTGGCCGGTGAGCGCAGTCACACCGCCGGCGGCCAACAATACGTAGATGAGGACGTTGTGGAACTGCAGCAGGAAACGTTTCAGGGCACCGGTGGGCTTGGCAGCGGGCAATGCGTTCAGGCCGTGTCGCGCCAGTCGCGCGGCGGCCTCGTCGGCGCTCAAGCCCTGGTGCGGCTCGACCGCAAGGCGGGCGAGAACCTGCTCGCTGGAACAGGCGTGCGGCAACATCTCCGCCGCGGTTTCTTCGGGACGATGGGCGCCCATGACCTCTCCTGCATGAGGGAACAGGGAATGCGAGCGGCCGTCCGGGAGTGAAGTTCCTCGCCGGCGCTCCGCTCCACTGCCCCAGCATGCGGCGCGGGCGTTGCGCTGTCGTGATGCGGATCAAGCCGCAGGGCGGCGACCCCGTGCAAGCTGATGTCGGCTTGGCTGGGTGCTCGGTTTCGCGCTCAGGTGCGCACTTACTTGCGCGGCGCTACCGGCAGCAGCACAACACGGCTGCCAACCAGGCGGTCGTGCAGGAACTGGCGGTCGCGGTCGATCAGCGCCCACAACAGGCCGATGCCGAAGCCGAGTACCGAAGGCCACGCCAGCGCATAGCGCAGCCAGCAGCGGCCGACGCTCAGGCGGTGGCCATCGGCGGCGGACACCAGCTTCAACCGCCAGGTCTGCATCGCCAGGGTCTGGCCACCACGGCGCCAGTACCAGACGAAGTAGGCGCCCAGCACCAGGAACACATGCACCCAGGCCAGCCATCCCGGCGGTGCAACCTCGAAGGCGACCCCGAGAATCAGGTAGGGCACCATGAAGGTCAGCGCCAGTACGCCGAGCAGCAACAGGGATTCGTAAAGAAGGCTAGCCAGCCGGCGCCGGAAGCCGGCCAGTTCGACGACGGTGCGCGTCGAAGGCGCAGCCGAGCCGGCGGGCGCCTCACCGCGGATCGCGGAGGCGCGGCGTTTCGCACGTGCATTCATTGATTGGATTGCTTGTCGTTCTCGGATATGGCTGCGCCGGGGCGGCGCATCTGGGCGGCATTGACCACATCGCGGCGGGTTTCCGGCGGCAGGCTCTGGAAGCGCTCCCACTCGGCATTTAGGTTGCCGCGCACCTCGGCAGGAATGTCGCGCAGGCGGCGATAGCCTTCACGCGCCTTCTGCCGCTCGGCCGGCTGCAGCCGGGCCCAGTCGCGCATGCGGGCCTGCATGCGCGACTGCTCGTCGGCGGAAAGCTTGTCGTAGCGATCGGCGATCCCCACCCACTTGCGCCGGCTGGCCGCCGACAGTTCTCCCCATTCATCCGCCAGCGGGGAGAGGATTTCCTTCTGGTGCTGGCCCAGTTCACGCCAGCTGGGCGCCAGGACCGGAGCGGCGGAAACGGCCTGCGCGGCAAGCAATGCGAGGATCAGGACTGCGTAGCGTGGCGCAGCCATGCCCCGAAGTCCTCATCCAGGTATGCATCGATGGGAAGCTCGTCCACCAGCAGCGCGGCGTCGATCTCTTCCAGTTCGGCCAGGCGGACGGAGGTGGCCCACATGTCGCCAATCGCGACCACCGCCAGCACGGCAGCCACCGCACCAGCCTGGCGCAGCACCGCTGCCGGCGATACGCCAGCCCTAACCCAGGCGGCGATCCGGCCCAGCAAACCGCTCCTCGGCCGGTGCGCCGCCAACGCGCGCTGGCGAGCCGCGCGCAGGCGGGCCAGCGTGTCGGCGTCGACTTCGTGGGCGGCAACCGTGAGATGCGCGGCGATGCGCCGCGCGAACGCCACGCCATCATCCGCGTCACCGGTCACCTTGATGACCCGTTCGTTCATGGCACGATTCCCCTTGCCTTCAGTGCCGCGGCCAAAGTGTGCGTGGCGCGCGAACAGTGGGTTTTGACGCTGCCCTCCGAGCAGCCCATGGCTTCGGCCGTCTCGGCGATGTCCATCTCTTCCCAGTAACGCATCAGGAAAGCCTCCCGTTGACGAGCCGGCAGGCGCGAGATCTCGCGCTCCAGGAGCCCCAGCAGGTGCTTGCGCTCGAAGCAGCCGTGGGGCGTCTCACCTTCGGCTGTCTCCCGGGTGTCCGCCAGGGTGTCGAGCGGGTCGGCTTCGTCTTCGGCCTCGCCGGCAAACACCGACAGCGGAGAGAGCCAGAGCCGGCGCACCTTCTGCCGGCGATGCACGTCGAGGATGACGTTCTGCAGGATGCGCTGGAACAGCATCGGGAACTCCGCCGCCGGCCGGTCGCCGTAGCGGGCGGAGAGTTTCATCATGGCGTCCTGCACCGCGTCGAGCGCGGCCTCCTCGTCCCGGAGTGACCACGAGGCCTGCTTGAACGCGCGCTTTTCGACGCTTTCGAGAAACGCGGAGAGTTCGACCCGGGAAGCCAGCTGGAAGTCCTTGAGAAATCCGGCCCTTGGGCTCTTCTTCGCGGCCTAGCCGCAGCCTTGACCTGCGCCCTTGTGCCCGGTAACGTTCGCTGTTTCTTCGAACGAAATACAGAGCGAGTTTGCGATGGTGCTGACCGGAGCCGAAATTGTAATCAGGAGCCTGCAGGAAGAAAAGGCCGAGTATGTGTTCGGATATCCGGGTGGTGCGGTACTGCATATCTACGACGCGCTGTTCCAGCAGGAGAACGTCCGCCACGTACTCGTTCGCCATGAGCAGGCCGCGGTTCACGCGGCCGACGGCTACTCCCGCAGCACCGGAAAGGTCGGCGTCGCCCTGGTGACCTCCGGCCCGGGCGCCACCAATGCCGTCACCGGCATTGCCACCGCCTATTGCGACTCCATCCCGCTGGTCATCATCTCCGGCCAGGTGCCCACCGCCGCGATCGGCCAGGACGCCTTCCAGGAAGTGGATACCGTCGGCATCACCCGGCCGTGCGTCAAGCACAACTTCCTGGTGCGCGACGCCCGCGATATCGCTAGCACGATCAAGAAGGCCTTCTACCTCGCCCGCACCGGCCGCCCCGGCCCGGTGCTGGTGGACATCCCGAAGGACGTCACCGCCGCCAAGGCCGAGTTCGAGTATCCGGCCGAGATCTCGATGCGCTCCTACAACCCTGTGGTAAAGGGTCATCACGGCCAGATCAAGAAGGCCGTCCAGCTGCTGCTGGAAGCCAAGCGGCCGATGATCTACACCGGCGGCGGCGTGATTCTGGCGGATGCAGCCGAAGCGCTCACCAAGCTCACCCGCATGCTGGGCTTTCCCATCACCAACACGCTGATGGGCCTGGGCGGCTATCCCGCCTCCGATCGCCAGTACCTGGGCATGCCGGGCATGCACGGCACCTACGAAGCCAACATGTCCATGCACTACTGCGACGTGCTGCTGGCCGTGGGCGCTCGCTTCGACGACCGCGTCATCGGCGACCCGAACCACTTCGCCTCCGAGCCGCGCAAGATCATCCATGTCGACATCGACCCCTCCTCCATCTCCAAGCGGGTGAAGGTGGACATCCCCATCGTCGGCGACCTGAAGGAAGTGCTGGAGGAGATGATCCGCCAGCTGGAAGCCGGCACCCAGCGGCCGGACGCCGAGCAGCTCGCGCCGTGGTGGAAACAGGTCGAAGAGTGGCGTAGCCGCGAGTGCATGAAGTTCAAGAACTCGGACGAGATCATCAAGCCCCAGTTCGTGGTGCAGAAGCTGTGGGAAGTGACCGGCGGCGACGCCTTCGTCACTTCTGATGTCGGCCAACACCAAATGTGGGCCTCGCAGTATTACCGCTTCGACCAGCCGCGCCGCTGGCTGAACTCCGGCGGCCTCGGCACCATGGGTGTCGGCCTCCCGTACGCGATGGGCGCGCAACTCGCCAACCCGGGCCGGCCTGTGGCCTGCGTGACCGGCGAAGCCTCCATCCAGATGAACATCCAGGAACTCTCCACCTGCAAGCAGTTCCGCCTGCCGATCAAGATCTGCAACCTGAACAACCGCTACCTCGGCATGGTGCGGCAGTGGCAGCAGCTCTTCCACGGCGGCCGCTACTCCGAGTCCTACATGGACTCGCTGCCCGATTTCTCCCGCCTGGCCGAGTCCTATGGCCACATCGGCATGAAGGTCGAGCGGCCGGGCGATGTCGAAGGCGCGCTGCGCGAAGCCTTCGCGCGCAAGAACGATCTGGTCTTCCTGGATTTCCAGGTGGATCCGACCGAAAACGTGTATCCCATGGTCCAGGGTGGCAAGGGTCTCACCGAGATGATCCTGTCCGCCGAGGATCTGTAACCTCCCGACCACCAGGACGGGGCGCGGCGGCCATCCCCTGCCGCGCCGGCGCGAGCCTCGCCCACCGGCGGGGCCGTGCCGCGGATGCCGGCCCCCGGCAGTCCGTGACGTCAGGGCGGACGGCTCAACGTCCCCTCCAGCACACGAGCGCAACATGAGACACGTCATCTCCCTGCTCATCGAGAACGAATCCGGCGCGCTGTCGCGCGTCTCCGGACTGTTCTCGGCCCGCGGCTACAACATCGAGTCGCTCACCGTGGCGCCCACCGAAGACGCCTCGATGTCGCGCATGACCATCGTCACCGTCGGCTCGGACGAGATCATCGAGCAGATCACCAAGCAGCTGAACAAGCTGGTCGAGGTGGTGAAGGTGGTCGACATCTCCGAAGCCGCCCACATCGAACGCGAGCTGATGCTGATCAAGGTGCGCGCCACCGGCAAGGACCGCGAGGAGATGAAGCGCACCGCGGACATCTTCCGCGCCCGCATCATCGACGTCACCGACGCCTCCTACGTCATCGAGCTGACCGGCAACCAGTCCAAGCTCGACGCCTTCCTCGGCGCCATCGATTCCAGCCTGATCCTGGAGACGGTGCGTTCCGGCATCTGCGGCATCGGCCGCGGCGACCGCGTGCTGAAGATCTGACGTTTTGCAGCCGGCCGCCGTGCCGCTATCATGGCCGCCGCCGGCACTCCCTGCCACAGAAAGAAAGCTGAAAGGAAAAGCATGAAAGTCTATTACGACAAGGACGCCGACCTCTCCCTGATCAAGGGCAAGAAGGTCACCATCGTCGGCTACGGCTCGCAGGGCCACGCCCACGCGCAGAACCTGGCCGACTCCGGCGTCAAGGTCACCGTTGCCCTGCGCAAGGGCGGCGCCTCCTGGGACAAGGCCAAGGCCGCCGGCCTGAAGGTCGAGGAAATCGCCAAGGCAGTGAAGACCGCCGACGTGGTCATGATCCTGCTGCCGGACGAGAACATCCCGCAGGTGTACAAGGACGAAGTCGAGCCGAACATGAAGAAGGGCGCCGCCCTGGCCTTCGCCCACGGCTTCAACGTCCATTACAACCAGGTCGTGCCGCGCGCCGACCTCGACGTCATCATGATCGCCCCCAAGGGCCCGGGCCACACCGTGCGCTCCGAGTACCTGCGCGGCGGCGGCGTGCCCAGCCTGATCGCGGTGTACCAGGACAAGTCCGGCAAGGCCAAGGACATCGCCCTGTCCTACGCTGCGGCCAACGGTGGCACCAAGGGTGGCGTCATCGAGACCGACTTCAAGGAAGAGACCGAGACCGACCTCTTCGGTGAACAGGCCGTGCTGTGCGGCGGCGCCGTCGAGCTGGTGAAGATGGGCTTCGAAACCCTGGTCGAAGCCGGCTACGCGCCCGAGATGGCCTACTTCGAGTGCCTGCACGAGCTGAAGCTGATCGTCGACCTGATGTACGAAGGCGGCATCGCGACGATGAACTACTCCATCTCGAACAACGCCGAGTACGGCGAGTACGTGACTGGCCCGGAAGTCATCAACGAGCAGTCCCGCGAAGCGATGCGCAACGCCCTGAAGCGCATCCAGACCGGCGAATACGCCAAGATGTTCATCCTGGAAGGCAAGACCAACTACCCGAGCATGACCGCCCGCCGTCGTCTGACCGCCGAGCATCCGATCGAGAAGGTCGGCAGCCAGCTGCGCGACATGATGCCGTGGATCAAGGCCAAGGCGCTGGTGGACAAGTCCAAGAACTGAGCATTGCCAGTTCATCCGGGCCGGGGATCGCTGCATGCGGGCCCCGGCCCTTTTCGTTGAGGGCGCCCCATGTCCGACAAGCAATACCCCCATCCCATCCTGGCCCGCGAGGGCTGGCCTTTCATCGCCATCGCACTTGCCCTGGCGCTGGTCGTCAATGGCGCCGCCGGCTGGGCCTGGGCCCTGCCGTTCTGGATCCTGCTGGTCTTCGTTGTCCAGTTCTTCCGTGACCCCGCCCGGCCCATTCCGCAGGATCCCAAGGCGGTGCTGAGCCCGGCGGACGGCCGCATCGTCGCCATCGAGCCGGTGCGCGACCCCTGGCTGGACCGCGACACGGTCAAGATCAGCGTATTCATGAACGTGTTCAACGTGCACTCCAACCGCAGCCCGGTGGATGGCGAAGTGAAGCAGCGCTGGTATCACCCCGGCCAATTCGTGAATGCCGCGCTGGACAAGGCTTCGGTGGAGAACGAGCGCAACGCGCTGCACATCCGCAGCCGCGACGGCCACGACATCACCTGCGTGCAGGTCGCCGGCCTGGTTGCCCGCCGCATCCTCTGCTACGTCGAATCCGGCGCCAAGCTGAGCCGCGGCCAGCGCTACGGCTTCATCCGCTTCGGTTCCCGGGTGGACCTCTACCTGCCGGTGGGCACCCGCGCCCGCGTCACCATCGGCGACAAGGTTTCCGCCAGCAGCACCATCCTCGCCGAGCTGCCCTGAGCCGGCCCAGCCATGCGGCCGCGCGGGTCCGCGGCCGCATGAGCTAGAATCAGACTTTACCCAGCCCGATCCCGTCATCGTGGACCATCCCGATCACATGCCCCTGATCTCCCTCGAAAAGCGGCGCCGCGGGATCTATATCCTGCCCAACCTGTTCACCACCGCTGCCCTGTTCGCCGGCTTCTACGCCATCGTGCAAGCGATGAACCAGCGCTACGAATATGCGGCTGTCGCCATCTTCGTGGCGATGATCTTCGACGGCCTGGACGGTCGCGTCGCCCGCCTCACCCATACCCAGAGCGCCTTCGGCGCCGAGTACGACTCGCTGTCGGACATGGTCTCCTTCGGCGCCGCCCCGGCGCTGGTCGTCTACGAATGGGCGCTCAAGGACCTCGGCAAGCTGGGCTGGATCGCCGCCTTCATCTACTGCGCCGGAGCCGCACTGCGGCTGGCGCGCTTCAACACCAACATCGCGGTGGTGGACAAGCGCTACTTCCAGGGTCTGCCCAGCCCGGCGGCGGCGGCGCTGGTGGCCGGCCTGGTGTGGGTGGTGTTCGACAACGGCCTGCACGGTGAGGATGTCAGCTGGTATGCCTGCGTGCTGACCATCTTTGCCGGCATCTCCATGGTCAGCAACGTGATGTTCTGGAGCGGCAAGGACATCAACCTGCGCAAGAGCGTGCCCTTCATCGTCGTCATCGCGCTGGTGATGGCTTTCGCCCTGGTTTCCAGCTATCCGCCGGGGGTGCTGTTCGCTCTCTTCCTCGCCTACGCCTGCTCCGGCTACGTGCTGTGGCTGTGGCGCTGGACGCGGCGCAAGAAGCGCCAGGCGCTGCTGCGCGAGCGCGACGGCAGCGGCACGCCGCCCGAAGCTTGAGCCCTGCATCCCGGTTGCCGACGCCCGGCGCGAGGACACGATGGCCGTCCGCCTGCTGCTGATCGAAGACAACCGGGACATCCTCGCCAACCTGGCCGACTACCTCAGCCTCAAGGGCTTCGAGGTGGATTGCGCCCAGGACGGGCTGGGCGGCATCCACCTTGCCGCCACCCAGCATTACGACCTCATCGTGCTCGATGTGATGCTGCCGGGCATGGACGGCTACAGCCTGTGCCAGCGCCTGCGCGAAGGCGAGCGCAACGACACCCCGGTCATCATGCTCACCGCCCGCGATGCGCTGGACGACCGCCTCAGCGGCTTCCGTGCCGGTGCCGACGACTACCTCACCAAGCCCTTCGCCCTGCCCGAACTGGCCGCCCGCATCGAAGCGGTACTCAAACGCACCCGTGGCGGCGGCCGGCGACGGCTGCAGGTGGCAGATCTCAGCTACGACCTCGACACGCTGGAAGTCAGCCGCGCCGGCCAGGCCCTGCACCTCGGCCCCATCGGCCTCAAGCTGCTGGCGACCTTGATGCAGCGCAGCCCCGGCGTGGTCCGCCGGGAAGTGCTGGAGAACGTACTGTGGGGCGACGAACCGCCCGACAGCGATGCCTTGCGCAGCCACATCCACGCCCTGCGCCAGCAGATCGACAAGCCCTTCGCCAGCGCCTTGCTGCACACGGTGCACGGCGTCGGCTACCGGCTGGCGCCGGCCGAACATGAGCACTAGCCAACCCACGGCCGCCTTCCAGCGCCACGGACTGGCGAGCCGCATCGTCATCGCCTTCACGCTGATGGCCACCACCGTCGCCGGCCTGTTCTCGGTCGGCGTCATCCTCGCCATCGGCATGGCAGAGCAGGAGCTGGTCACCGAGGGCATGAGCCGGCAGCTGGACTTCGTCATTGCCAGCGGCGAGGACAGCGCCTCGCGCCAACTGAGCGCCGGCCTGCACCTCTACCGCAGCGGGGCGCCGGGCGATCCTCCGCTGCCGGCCTGGCTGCAAGGCTATGGCCCCGGCTTTCACGAGATCATCCACGACGGCGTGGAATACGAAACGCTGTTCAGCGAGCAAGGCTCGACACGCTACGTGCTGCTGCTCGACCAGGAAGACTTCGAGCGCCACGAGCGCATGACCTTCCTCATCGTCGGCGCCGGCTTCCTGCTCAGCGCGCTGACCGCGCTGGTGCTCGGCCTGCTCACGGCGCGCCGGGTCATCGCGCCGGTAGTACGCCTGGCCGGCCAGGTGCAGCACCGGGATCAGCTGCTGCCGCTGGCGCCCCCATTGGCGCCGGATTATCCCGCCGACGAGGTCGGCCAACTCGCCGCGGCCTTCGACAGCACCCTGGGCCAGCTGCGCCAGGCCCTGCAGCGCGAAACGCTGTTCACCAGCGACGTCAGCCACGAGTTGCGCACCCCGCTGATGGTGATCGCCAGCTCCTGCGAACTGCTGCTGGAAGAGCTGCCCGCCGGCTCGCGCGAACACACCCAGCTGCTCCGCCTGCACCGCTCCTGCGGCGAAATGCGGGAACTGATAGAGACCTTCCTGTGGCTGGCCCGCGGCGCCAGCGGGCGCAATCCGCTCGCCAGCGACACTACCCTCGCAGCCGTTGCCGAGGAGCAGCGCGAGCGCTGGGCGCAAGAGGCCGTGCAGCGCGGCCTCGCCTTCCACCTGGAGGGCGTGGCTGCCGACGCCGATGCGCCCCGCTACCCGGCGCCGCTATTGCGCGCGGTGATGTCCAATCTGCTGCGCAACGCCCTGCATTACACCGACCGCGGTTCGGTGCGGCTGATCCTGCATGCGGACGGATTTGACGTCGCGGACACAGGCGCCGGCATTCCCGAGGCGGAACGCCTGGACATCTTCCGCCCCTTCATCCGCGGCAGCACCAGCCGGGGCGACGGCATCGGCCTTGGGCTGTCGCTGGTGCAGCGTATTTGCAGCCAGCAAGGCTGGCGGGTATCGCTGGAAGCCAATCCGGGCGGCGGCTGCCTTTTCCGGGTAAGCCTGCAGCCGCGCTGAACACCCGGTTTCACGAAATTCTCACACCCGGTTGACGCGGCGCTGACGCCCACCCAGCCAAGCTGCGGGCTCCTCACACCAGGAGCCTCCGATGAGCAGCCCCGCGCCCCAGCCGATCTCACTGCCCTTCTCGGACAAATACGACCAGGCCCACGCCCAGGCCTACTTCCGCAAACACCGCGACGGCCTCGCCCGCCGGCTCTCCCATCTTCGCGACGAGCAGATGGCGCGCCGCGCCCTGCACCTGGCCGACGATCCCACACTGGTACTGGACCTGCCCTGCGGCGCAGGCCGCTTCTGGCCGGTGCTGGCCGAGCAGCCCAATCGCGTCATCATTGCCGGCGACAACTCCGCCGACATGCTGGCCGTCGCCCGCAGCAACCATCCGGCCAGCCTGCTCCGCCGCGTTTCCCCGCTGAAGACCTCCGCCTTCGACATCGACCTGCCCGAGCGCGCGGTCGATTGCGTGTTCTGCATGCGCCTGCTGCATCACATCGGCGAGGCCGAGCATCGCCTGGCGATGCTGCGGGAGTTCCACCGCGTCACCCGCGACACGGTGATCCTTTCCCTGTGGGTGGATGGCAACTACAAGGCCTGGCGGCGCGCCCGGCTGGAGCGCGAGCGCGGAACCGGCGGCTACCAGAACCGCTTCGTCATCCCGGTCCAGACCGCCGAGCGGGAGTTCCGCCAGGCCGGCTTCGACATCCTCGGCCATTCCGACTTCCTGCCGCGCTACGCCATGTGGCGGGTCTACACCCTGCGGAGAAGCGCCTGATGGCCGCCCACATCCTCAGCGCTGGCGCCCCCGCCCAGGCCAGCGACAGCGCCGACGCCTTCGCCCACTGGTGGACCTTCCCCGGCGAATGGGTGGAGCCGGTCAACCGCCGCCGCGCCGGCTGGAGCGGCGTACTCCGTGCGACGCAAGGAGACAGGGTGCTCTACATCAAGCGCCAATGCGGCCACCTCTGCCGGACTCCCAGCCGCCCCCTGGGCTGGCCCACCGCCAGCCGGGAGTGGCACTACCTCGGCCGCCTCGCCGCGCTCGGCATCCCCACGCCGCAACCCCTTTTTCACGGCTCTCGCCGCGGCGAACAGGGGCCGGAGACGGTGCTCGTCACCGCCGAGTTGCAGGGATACCGGCCGCTCGCCGAACAGACGGCCTTGTCACCTGAGCAACGCAGGCAGCTAGCCGCCGAGGTGGGCAAGACGCTGGGCCGCCTGCACCGGGCCCGCCTGCAGCATGGCTGCCTTTACGACAAACACATCATGGTGCGCTGGCGCGACGGACAGGCCGACATCGCCCTGCTCGACCTGGAAAAAATGCGCCCCCGCCTGCGCCGCAGCCTGGCCGCCGGCCACGACCTGGAACAGCTCTCCCGCCACCAGACCCTGTGGCAGGCAAGCGACTGGCAGCACCTGCTGACCACCCACGCCCAGCACCTCAACCTGCGCTGAACGCGCCGCCCCCAGACCGGAACGGAATCCATGAGCACCCTCCTCCATACCTACCGCGGCCGCTTCAAGTACGACGAGGCCACCGCCCACGCCTACCAGAACAAGAGCAGCCGCCGCCACCGGGCGGAAATGAAGCTGGTGGAGCGCGCCCTGCGCCATATCCCGCGTGACCACCGCCTGCTGGATCTGCCCTGCGGTGGCGGCCGCGCCACCCTGCATGCGGCGGCGCTGGGTTTCAAGGTGAGCGCCGCCGACTACTCGGACGCGATGCTGGAGATCGCCCGCCGCCGGTTGCGCGAGCAGGGGCTGGACTGCCCGGTGGAAAAGCAGGACATCGAGAACCTGGAGTACGCCGACGACAGCTTCGACAGCGTTCTGTGCTTCCGCCTCTTCCACCACTTCCCCACGCCGGAAGTGCGCGAGCGCGCCGTCGCCGAGCTTTGCCGCGTCAGCCGGCGCTACGTGCTGCTGTCCTACTTCTCGCCCTTCTCCATCACCTCGATCAAGCGTCGGCTGCGTGTCTCGCTCGGCGGCAGGCAGTCGGAAAAACATGCCACTCCGCTGCGCGAAGTACGCAGCTACTTCGAACGGCAGGGCTTCCGCCTGGTGCGGGACCTCGCCGTGCTTCCGCTGCTGCACACCCTGCACCTGGCGGTTTTCGAGCGGGCCCCCGCCGTGGCGCGCTGAGCCGCGGAAAGGCGTCCGCCCGTTCGTGCCGCTCCCATGCCGGGCGCCAGCGCGATAAGATTCCGCTTTTCCCCGCAGGCGCGACTTCCGCGCCAGCACGCCGCGCCGGAATCGAATCCGCAGGAGCCCACCATGAGCACGCCGCACTCCCCCAAAGACTCGCTGATCATCTTCGACACCACCCTGCGCGACGGCGAGCAGAGCCCCGGTGCCTCGATGACCCGCGAGGAGAAACTGCGCATCGCCCGCCAGCTGGAGCGCATGCGGGTGGACGTGATCGAGGCTGGCTTCGCCGCCGCCTCCAACGGCGACTTCGAGTCGGTGCGCTCCATCGCCGAAGCGGTGAAGGAATCCACCGTCTGTTCCCTGGCGCGCGCGAACGAGAACGACATTCGCCGCGCCGGTGAAGCCATCCGCCCCGCCGCCCGCGGCCGCATCCACACCTTCATCGCCACCAGCCCCATCCACATGGAGAAGAAGCTGCGGATGACGCCGGACCAGGTGGTGGAACAGGCGGTGAAGTCCGTCGGCTGGGCGCGCGAATACACTGACGACGTCGAGTTCTCCGCAGAGGATGCCGGCCGCTCCGAGCTGGACTTCCTCTGCCGCATCTTCGAGGCGGTGATCAAGGCCGGCGCCAGGACCATCAACGTGCCCGACACCGTCGGCTACAACGTGCCGGAGCAGTACGCCGCCACCTTGCGCAAGGTGATAGAGCGCGTGCCCGGCTCGGACAAGGTGATCTGGTCGGTGCACTGCCACAACGACCTCGGCCTCGCCGTCTCCAACTCGCTGGCCGCCGTCATGGCCGGCGCCCGCCAGGTGGAATGCACCATCAACGGCCTGGGCGAGCGTGCCGGCAACGCCTCGCTGGAAGAGATCGTGATGGCGGTGCGCACCCGCGCCGACATCTTCCCGGTGGAAACCCGCATCGACGCCACCCAGATCGTGCCCGCCTCCCGCCTGGTGTCGCAGATCACCGGCTACCCGGTGCAACCGAACAAGGCCATCGTCGGCGCCAACGCCTTCGCCCATGAATCCGGCATCCACCAGGATGGCGTGCTCAAGCACCGCGAAACCTACGAGATCATGCGTGCCGAGGATGTGGGCTGGGGTGCCAACAAGCTGGTGCTGGGCAAGCACTCCGGCCGCAACGCCTTCCGCGCCCGCCTGCAGGAGCTGGGCATCGCGGTGGAGACCGAGGAGCAGCTGAACGCCGCCTTCGCCCGCTTCAAGGAGTTGGCGGACAAGAAGCACGAGATCTTCGACGAAGACCTGCATGCGCTGATGAGCGACGAAGCCGTCACCCCGGAGGTGGAGCACTACCGGCTGGTGGCCTCGCGCTTCCACTCCGAAACCGGCGAAACCCCGCAGGCCGAGCTGACGCTGACCATAGGCGGCCGCGAAAGCCGCAGCCAGGCGCAGGGCTCCGGCCCGGTGGACGCCGCCTTCAAGGCCATCGAAGCGGTCGCCGCCAGCGGCAGCGAGCTGCTGCTCTACTCGGTGAATGCCATCACCACCGGCACCGACGCCCAGGGCGAAGTCACCGTGCGGCTGGCCAAGGACGGCCGGGTGGTGAACGGCCAGGGCGCGGATACCGACATCATCGTCGCCTCCGCCAAGGCCTACCTCAACGCACTGAACAAGCTCAGCGGCAACGTGGAAAAGCTGAATCCGCAGCTGTAAACGCGGAACGGGGAGCCACCACCAGCAGCTCCCCGTTCGGTTTTCCCGACGCCCGGCGGCTCAGCCCCGGGTGCTCCGGCGCGACGGTGCAGTCAGCCGTGCATACGCCACCGTGCTGCAGAACAGCACCACCGACAGCGCTACCTCGGCCAGCGCCAGCGCGCCACCCGGCGCCGCATCGGCAGCCCGCATCACCCCTTCGGTGAAGTACAACAGGGACAGCATGGACAACCACTGGTAGGTGTAGCGGCGGCCCCGCAGGGTGCCGAACAGCGCGCCCATCAGCGGCAGCGCCTTCAGCGTCATCCACGAACCGCCTGGCCGCAGCGGCGCCAGCCAGCCCTCCCACAGCACGCAGAGCACGATCAGCGCGATCAGGCTGGCGCTGGCGAGCAGCCACAGCCGCCGCACGGTAACCTCCCCGCCGCTCATCGCCCCTTGCCCCCCAGCTTCTGCGCGGTCTGCGCCAGCCGGCGGCCCAGCGCCTGCGCCAGCACCGCCTCCTCCTCGCTCAGCCGCGCCAGGCCATCCGCACCGGCGACATGGCTGGCGCCGTAGGGTGTGCCACCGCTGCGGGTGGTGTTCAGCGCCGGTTCGGTGAAGGGCAGGCCCATCACCAGCATGCCGTGATGGAACAGCGGCAGCATCATCGACAGCAGCGTGCTCTCCTGGCCGCCATGCAGGCTGGCGGTGGAGGTGAACACCGCGGCCGGCTTGCCCGCCAGCGTGCCATTGGCCCAGGCGGCGCCCAGGCCATCGAGGAAGTACTTCATCGGCGCCGCCATGTTGCCGAAACGGGTCGGGCTGCCCAGCGCCAGGCCGATGCACTCCTCCAGATCGCGGGCTTCGACGTAAGGCGGACCATCGGCGGGGATGTCGCCCTCCACCGCTTCGCATACGGTGGAAACGCGGGGCACGGTACGCACCCGGGCGACGGCGCCAGGCACCTGCTGGATGCCGAGCGCGACTTGCTCAGCCAGGGCGCGCACCGAGCCGCGATGGCTGTAATACAACACGAGGATTTCCTGCATGAAGGGGAGGACTCGATAGAATGCGCGGATTATACCTGCCGCCCCCCGGCGCCCCCGCCGCAACCCCATGCCTCTCCAGCCTTCCCGCGAATTCGTTCGCCTGCTCGCCGAACGCTTCGCCGCCGCCCGCTGCCCCCAGGTGGCCGGCAGCCTCGCCTTCACCACCTTGCTGGCGCTGGTGCCGCTGATCGCGGTCACCTTGGGCGTGGTCGGCAACCTGCCGGGAATGGACCGCGTCAGCGAATCGCTGCGCGACTTCCTGCTGGAGAACCTGCTGCCCGAGCGGGCCGGCAAGATCATCACCACCTATGCCCTGCAGTTCTCGCAGAAAGCGGCCCGGCTGACGCTGATAGGCACCGCGCTGCTGGCCATCACCGCGCTGATGCTGCTGTCCACCATAGAGGGCGTGTTCAACCAGATCTGGGGCGTGCGCCGGCCGCGTTCGCTGCTGCTGCGCATCACCGTCTACTGGTTCGCGCTGACCATAGGCCCGATGGTCCTCGGCGGCAGCGTGGTGGCCACCGGCTATCTGGCGAGCACTTCGGCGGAACTGTCCTCCCACCTGCCCTGGCTGGGCGAGCTCGCCGCCCGCCTGCTGCCGCCGCTGCTGCTGGGCGCCCTGTTCTCCTTTCTCTACTTCGCGGTGCCCAACCATCCGGTGAAGGCGCTGCACGCGCTTGCAGGCGGCCTGGCCGCGGCGCTGGTGTTCTTCCTCATGCAGCGCGCCTTCGGCCTCTTCATCGCGCGCTTTCCCACCTACACGCTGATCTACGGCACCTTCGCCGCGCTGCCCATCTTCCTGGTTTGGCTCTACCTGTCCTGGCTGGTGGTATTGATGGGCGCCCTGGTGGCGGCCAGCCTGCCGACCTTCCTCGAACGCCGGCTGGTGGCGCCCGCCTTCCCTGGAGACCGCGCCTGGGCGGCACTGCAGATCATGATCGCGCTCGCACGCGCGCAGCAGACCGGGAAGGCCGCCGCCTTCGACGAACTGCGCCGCCACGCCGGCCTCGCCGAGCATGTCGCCGAAGAGCTGCTGGGCGCCCTGTGCGAAGCCGGCTGGGCCGCACGCAGCGAGGAAGGGCACTGGCTGCTGACCCGCTCGGCGGACGACATCGGCACCGCCGCGCTGGTCGCGCGCTTCGCCCTGGACCCCGCAGCCTGGACCATGCATGCAGGCGATGCTTGCAGCCGGGACCTCGGCCAGTTGCTACAAGCCGGCCTCGCAAGTGCCGACCGCCGCCTGAGCGATCTGGCCCGTACGGTGCCTGCTGGCGATGCCACCGCGCAGACAAGCTGAAGCCCCCGGGCCGGCTCCGCACGCAAACGCCCAGGGAAAATGAAAAAAGCCGCCGACGGCACTGTCAGCGGCTTAAGCCTTCCTGTCGGCCAGGACCTCAGATCGGGTAGGGATCGATCTCGTACTGGAACAGCTCGACCGCCGCCGTCTGCATGTCCAGCCCGAGCACGCGCGCCTGGGCCACGTAGAGGTGACTGCTCTCGTGCACCAGGATGAAGCGGCGCGAAACGTAGGAGCCAGCCGGCGCGAGGATGGCCTGGTTGCGCCGTACCGCCGCCATCGGCGGCAGGATGAGGGCCGGCGCGGTACCCCGCATGTCGCTGCCGCGGAAGCCGACTGACACGGGGGTGAAGGCTTGCGACAGCAGTTGCAGGCCCAGTTCAATCTGGTCTGGATTCTCGCTGCGCAGCCAGCGCACGATGCAGATCGACCACGGCTGCGAGGCATCCCGCCTCAGCGCCAGCGCCATGCCGGCGGAGAGCACACCCTCGACCCCGGCCACGCACATGATGGCGTAGCCGCCCGGGCTCTCGTTGAACACCATCCATTCGGCCAGGGTCACGTTTTCCTCGCCGCGCCGCGCCATCTCCCAGATGGCTCTGAGCCCGGCGCAGACCTGTACCGTGTATTGGTGTTTGCGCCTGGGCAGCTCACGCATGGGAGGCAAGGTCCAGCGCCCGCGCAAGCGGCGCAACAGGGTCAGGGCCTCCACCGGGGTCAACCCCTCGGGCAGGCCGGAAACATCCGGAGCCAGCAATTCGCCATCGCGCTCCAGGCCCACCACTTCCGCTTCCAGGATGCGGCTCTCCAGCCAGGTCATCTGCTGGTCCACCATGCGGACCAGCGGCACCGGGGTGAAATGCAGCACCCGCACGTCGTCCGGCGCCTGCCGCCTGGCCGCCGCTACCGGCGGGCCATCCTGGGCGCAGTCCATCCAGTAGCTCATCTGCTCCGGCTGCAAGGGCGACAGGGACAACTCGGCAGGGGCGGCGAAGTCGCCCAGGTACTCGAACAACCAGGCCAGCTCACGCGCAGTCAGGCTCTCCGGCTGGGCCACCGCGATTGCCAGCAGGCGCTTGTACTGAGCAGTGAGCCGCGCAGCCACGCCACTGTCGGCGAGCAAATCGGAACCGTTCAGGTTTGCCATCAGGCCATGCGCATGCAGCCACAGCCCGGACGGGGCGACCGCGCCCGCCATGCAACCGATGAGATAGGCTTCGCCCACCAGCAGTTGCGCCCACGCGGCGGACTCCAGCGGCTCCCCGCTGGACATCAGCCGCCACCGGCCGCGACCATCTTCGGCCAGACGCTGGCAAGCCGCGGCAATCTCCAGCAGCGCGTCAACCAGGCTGGCGGCAGCCAGGTGCATCTCCCGCGCCAGCGGAAGCGATGCGCTGATCAGGCGCGGACCGAAGCGCCCGCAGACATCCAGCGCCCGCGAGCTGAAAGCGTCCAGCAGTTCCTGTGCCGCCGCATCCGCTCGCGACACCTGACCGAACCACTCCCGCAGCGCGGCCAGATCGGCGACCGGGTCGTCAGCCGGCTCCGCAGCTAGCCAGTCCATCGCGGCGGCGATGGGATCGGAGGGACGACCGGACTCGGACATTGTGTCGGGATCGAAATGAACGGCTGACAATTGTAGGCAAGATTCACGGCGCCCCCTAATCCGGGCGTTCGCGCTGCGTGAAGCACGTCACTGCGGAATTGCACTGCGGTCGCATCTCCCCTTCCAGCAGAGGCACTTGCTTGAAAAGGCTTGTCCCCGGCCTCCCTTTGACTTATAGTTTTGGGCTTTTCGCATCTACCGATCACAGGATAACCACATGGTCGTCATTCGCCTTGCCCGTGGTGGCGCCAAGAAGCGCCCGTTCTACAACATCGTTGCCGCCGATTCCCGCAATCGCCGCGACGGTCGCTTCATCGAGCGCGTCGGCTTCTACAACCCGGTTGCCTCCGGCGCCGAGAAGACGCTGGTGGTCAACACCGAGCGCCTGACCTACTGGGAGCAGAACGGCGCCCAGCTGTCGCCGACCGTTGCCCGCCTGGTGAAGCAGGCCGCCAAGGCCGCCTGATCCGCTGGCAGCTGAAGCGATGATCGTACTGGGGCGCATTGTCGCCCCTTTTGGCGTTCAGGGCTGGGTCAAGATCCATCCTTTTGGTGACGACCCCGCCGCCTGGCGCTCGATGAAGCACTGGTGGCTGTCCACCGATGCAGACGCCCCGGCCGACAGCTGGAGCCAGCACGAACTGCGTGGCTTCCGGCCGCACGGCAAGGGATTCATCGTAGCCTTCGTCGGCGCGGATGACCGCTCTGCGGCGGAAGCGCTGGATGGCCGTTTCATCGGCGCGCCGCGCGAAGCCCTGCCGAAGCCCGGCAAGGACGAGTACTACTGGGGCGACTTGGTCGGCCTGAGCGTGGAAGACGACGCCGGCGACACACTGGGCACCGTCACCGGCCTGCTCTCCACCGGCGCCCACGACGTACTGCAGGTGGTGGATGGTGAAGGCGAAGCGGCGCAGGAGCGCCTGATCCCCTTCGTCGCCGCCTACGTGCTGGATGTAGACCTCACCGCCCGGCGCATCCGGACGGCGTGGCAGAAAGACTGGTAAGCAGCGTGGAGCGGGCGTGAGCACGGTGGCCAGCGGCAAGCGCCGCTACGACATCGTCACCCTGTTCCCGGAGATGTTCGCCGCCCTCACCGGCAGCGGTATCACCCGGCGGGCGCTGGAGCGCGAACTCTACGAGATCGGCTTCCACAACCCGCGCGACTTCGCCACCGACGCACACCGGACGGTGGATGACCGCCCCTACGGCGGCGGCCCCGGCATGGTGATGTTGGCGGAGCCGCTGCAACAGGCGATCAGCCAGGCCAGGCAGGCCCAGCAGCACGCACTGGGGCAGGCAGGCCGGGTGATCTACCTCTCGCCGCAAGGCCGCACGCTGGACCATGCGCGAGTGCTGGAAATCGCCGCGGAGCCGGGCACCATCCTGCTCTGCGGCCGTTACGAAGGCGTGGATCAGCGCCTGATCGACCACTGGGTGGACGAAGAGATTTCCCTCGGGGATTTCGTCCTCTCCGGCGGCGAACTGCCGGCGATGGTGCTGCTGGACGCCATCATCCGCCAGCTGCCCGGTGCGCTGAACGATGCGGACTCGGCGGTGGAGGACTCCTTCGCCAACGGCCTGCTCGATTGCCCGCACTACACTCGCCCGGAGATCCACGAGGGCGAACGGGTACCTGAGGTACTCATGTCCGGCAACCATGCCCTGATCCGCCGCTGGCGGCTCAAGCAGGCACTGGGTAACACCTGGCGGCGGCGGCCGGAACTATTGGCCCAACGCACGCTGAGCAAGGAAGAATTGAAACTGCTTGAAGAATTCAAGCAGGAGCAAGACGGCATCGACGGCGGCAACATCGCCTGAGAGCCGATTCATAAACGGCGCGCATCAGGTGGCGACCTGCTCTGCCGCCAGGCCAATGGCCATTGACCACATGGAGTCAAGCACATGAACCTGATTCAGCAGCTCGAACAGGAAGAAATCGCCCGCCTCACCGAAGGCAAGACCATCCCGGCGTTCGCTCCCGGCGACACCGTCGTGGTGCAAGTCAAGGTGAAGGAAGGCAACCGCGAACGTCTGCAGGCGTACGAAGGTGTCGTGATCGCGAAGCGCAACCGCGGTCTGAACTCCTCCTTCATCGTCCGCAAGATCTCTTCCGGCGAAGGCGTGGAACGGACGTTCCAGACCTACTCCCCGCTGGTCGCGGCCATCGAGGTGAAGCGTCGCGGTGACGTCCGTCGCGCCAAGCTGTACTACCTGCGTCAGCGCTCCGGCAAGTCCGCGCGCATCAAGGAAAAGCTGGACTACAAGTCCGCCGCCGCGAAGAAGCAGCAAGCCTGATCGCCACTACGGCATCGGATACGGAAACGGGCCTTCGGGCCCGTTTTCTTTTGGCACACCGCTGGCGAAGGGAAGCGCTTTACCAGGAAGCGGCAAGCGGGAGCGGGAGCCTGGGAGCGGAGCACGGAGCATAAGGCGCCCCCTGCAGTTCCGCCCAACAAACCGTCAGCGACGCTCCACCGCGTAGAGCATGACGGCCGCTGCGGCCAGGAACAGCAGACTGGGCGTCAGCGCCGCCAGCGCCGGCGGCCAGGCGTTGATCACGCCGAGGTTGGACAGCAGGCCGTTCAGCAGATGGAAGCCTATGCCCAGCATCACGCCGAGGAAGACCTTCACGCTGACGCCGCCCATGCGATCGTGGCTGAAGGCGAAGGGCAGCGCCAGCGCCATCATCACCAGCGCGGCGAAGGGATAGACCACCTTCTTCCACAGCGCGATCTCGTAGCGGTCCGAGTTCTGCTGGTTCTCTTTCAGGTGGCGGATGTAAGCCCACAGATTGGCCACCGACATCCGCTCCGGCACCACCATCAGCACGCTCAACACTTCAGGCGTCAGCTCCGAATGCCAGATGAACTCCGGTAGCGAGACCAGTTCCGTTCGGTCGCCGTGGAAGCGCGTCTGCTGCACCGACTCCAGCCGCCAGCGATGATGGCCGTCATAGACGCCCTTCTCCGCCTCGCTGAGGAAGCTCAGCGCGTAATGCTCGTCAAAGCCATAGATGCGCACCTTCTCCATCGTGCGGTCCGGCAGCAGTGTGCGCACATTGATCACCAGCGGGCCGTCCTTCACCCACAGGCCGGAACGCAGCTGCTGCGACACCGCGGAGTTGGTCGCCGTCAGCCGCCACTGCTGGGCGGCGCTCTCCGCCGGCGGGGCGATGTACTCGCCGAAGACGAAGGTCAGCACCACGAACACGCTGCCGATGGCCGCCAGGATGCGCATCAGCCGCCAGGTGGACAGCCCCGAGGCACGCATAACCGTGATCTCGGAATGCCGCGCCAGCGTGGTCAACGCGTACAGCGTGCCGATCAGCACCGCCACCGGCATCAGCTCATAGACGCGGCCCGGCATGATCATGGCGACGTAGATCAGCGCCTGGTGCAGCTCGTAGCCGTCCTTGCCGACGCTATCCAGCTCATTGATGAAATCGAAGAAGGCGAACAAGGCCAGGAAAGCGAGCAGCACCAGCAACGTGGCGCTGAAGACCTCGCGGGCAAGATAGCGCGACAGCGTCCTGCTCATGCCCGTGCCCTCCAGAAGGGCGACACCGCGAGGCGGCGGTAGAACATCACCGCCAGCAGCAACAGCAGACAGAGGTGCGGCAGCAGCACCGCCAGCTCGAAACGGATGCGACCCTGCGACACCCAGGCCTGAGAGATGGTGATGGCGTTGCTGTAGATCAGGTAGGTGAACACCGCGATCAGCAGGTTGTTGGTGCGGCCGGCGCGCGGATTGACGAAGGACAGCGGGATCGCCAGCAGCGCCAGCAGCAGCGCCGCCACCGGCGTGCCGATGCGCCCCACCAGTTCGCCGAGGTTGCGGTCGTCCGGGGTCCGCAGCAATTCAGCGGTCGACTTGCTGCGGGTTTTGGCCGGTGCGCCAGCGAGCTGCTTTTCCTCGATCTGCACCACGTAGCGCTCGAACTCCATCACACGGAATTCCGGCGTGCCCGGTTTGCCGTCGTAACGGCGGCCCTTCTCCAGCACGACGAAGCGGCTGCCATCCGGCTCGGTGCGGATGAAGCCCTGGTCGGAAGCGATCACGCTCAGGCGCTCCTCGGTCTCGTCGCTGACGAAGACGTTGCGCACCCGGCCATCCGCGCCGGCGCCGACCTCGACGAAGAACACCCGCCGCGCGCCCGCAGATTCGCGGAACACACCCGGCGCCACCCGCTGGGTGTCGTCACGGCTGTCCAGCCTTTCCTGATACTCGGCGCTCTTGCTCTGCGCCCAAGGGCCGAGGAAGAGCGTCACCGCGCCTATCACCAGCACCAGCGGCAGCGCGAAGCGCAGCACCGGGCGTATCCAGGCGGTCAGCGGCAATCCGGCAGCGAACCACACCACCATCTCCGAATCGCGGTAGCTGCGCGACAGCGACAGCAGCACCGCAACGAACACCGTCAGCGTCAGCACGATGGGAAGCTCGGTGACCGCGCCGAAGCCGATCAGCGCCAGCACGGCATCCGAGGGCACACGCCCGCCGGCAGCCTGGCCGAGCAGGCGGATCAAAACGGTGGTGATCAGGATCGCGAACAGGGCCACGAAAACGGCCGCGGCCGAATGGGCGAATTCACGCTGGAGGGCGCGGCGGAATATCATCGCGCGTAGGACCGATTATGCAATTGAGGTGGCACGAATGAGGAGCTCGAAAAGGGGGCCCGGCAGGGGCGCAGCAAAGGCCGAAACGGCAGCGGGCCCGTTTTTGACGGCCTCGCCGGCTAAGGGCCATAATCGCCAGCAGTCCGAACGACGCGTCTTTCCGAGGAGCAAGTCCCGTGGAATTTACCATAAAGGCCGGAACGCCGGAGAAAGTCCGGGCCGGCATTCTTGTTGTCGGTGCCTATGCCGACGGCGCCCTGCCGCCTTCCACCCAGGCGCTGGACAAGGCCGCCAAGGGCAAGCTCTCTGCCCTGCTGAAACGCGGCGATCTGGACGACAAGGCCGGCGCCACCCTGCTGCTCCACGACTTCTCCGGCGCCGCCGCCGAGCGGGTGCTGGTGGTCAGCCTGGGCAAGGCCGAGGACTTCGGCGACAAAGCCTTCCGCGACGCCCTCACCGCCACCGCCAAGGCCCTTGCCGGCACCGTCGCCAAGGATGCGGTGGTCGCCCTGGCAGACGCTGCGCCCACCACCGGCCGCGACCTCGCCTGGCGCCTGCAGCAGGCCTCCCGCCTGATCGCCGACGGTGCCTACCGCTTCGAACCGAAGAAAGCCCCTTCCAAGGAAGCCAAGAAGGAGCGCGGCGCGCGCAAGATCACCCTGCTGATCGGCGAGAAGAGCAATGCCGCGCTGGAGGCCGCAGTACAGCGCGGCCAGGCCATCGCCGCCGGCATGGCGCTCACCCGCGACCTCGGCAACCAGCCGGGCAACGTCTGCACGCCGGCCTACCTGGCCGAGACCGCCCAGGCGCTGGGCAAGGAGTTCAAGTTCGGCGTCGAGGTGCTGGAGCGCGCCGACATGGAGAAGCTGGGCATGGGCTCGCTGCTGTCGGTGGCTCGCGGCTCGCACCAGCCGCCCAAGTTCATCGTCATGCAGTACAAGGGCGGCAAGGCGAAGGCCAAGCCGGTGGTGCTGGTCGGCAAGGGCGTCACCTTCGACACTGGCGGCATCTCGCTGAAGCCGGCGGCCGAGATGGACGAGATGAAGTACGACATGTGCGGCGCCGCCAGCGTGATCGGCACCTTCAAGACCGTCGCCAGCCTCGGCCTGCCGATCAACCTCGTCGGCATCGTGCCCGCCACCGAGAACATGCCGGGCGGCAGTGCCACCAAGCCGGGCGACGTGGTCACCTCCCTGTCCGGCCAGACCATAGAAGTGCTCAACACCGACGCCGAAGGCCGCCTCATCCTGTGCGATGCGCTGACCTACGCCGAGCGCTTCAAGCCGGAATGCGTGATCGACATCGCTACCCTCACCGGCGCCTGCGTGGTCGCGCTGGGCAAGATCCCCAGCGGCCTGCTGGCCAATGACGATGATCTCGCCGCCGAACTGCTCAAGCGCGGCACCGAGTCCGGAGACCGCGCCTGGCAGCTGCCGCTGTGGGAGGAATACCAGGAGCTGCTGAAGAGCAACTTCGCCGACATGGGCAACATCGGCGGCCGCTACGGCGGCACCATCACCGCCGCCTGCTTCCTGTCGCGCTTCACCAAGGCCTACAAGTGGGCGCACCTGGACATCGCCGGCACCGCCTGGATCTCCGGCGATGCCAAGGGCGCCACCGGCCGGCCGGTGCCGCTGCTGGCCGAGTTCCTGATCGCCCGCGCCGGCGGCCAGACAGGCTGAGGCTGGTGACCAAGGTCCAGTTCTATCACAACACCCCGGACCGGCTCGCGCTTGCCTGCGAGCTGGTCGCCCGCGCCCATGCCGGCGGCCGCCAGGTCGCGGTACGGCTGGCGGACGGGGTGCAGGCGCGCAAGCTGGACCTGATGATGTGGACCAGCGATCCGCTGGCCTTCCTGCCCCATGTTTCCAACAGCTCGCCGCTCGCGGCGGAAACACCGGTGGTGCTGGGCGCGCCCGGCAGCGACACCGACTGGCCGCACACCGACGTGCTGGTGAATCTCGCCGAGGACATGCCGCCGGGCTTCGACCGCTTCCGCATGGTGGTGGAGATCGTCGGCCAAACCGAAGCGGAGAAGGCACCGGCGCGGCATCGCTGGATGCAGTACAAGGCGCGCGAACTGCCGCTCAAGGCCTTCGACGCCGAGCGCCGGGTGGCCCTGTGAGCAACTGGCCGCCCCGCGCCGATGCCGAGGAAGAGTTGCAGCGCGCCGACGCCCTGCTGGGCCAGGCCGACGCCCTGCTGAACCGCCACCGCGGCGAGACCGCCACACCGGCCGACGATGACCTGCCCATCCTCACCGACGTGGTGGATGAGGACGAACTGCCGCCGGAAGCGCTGCTTCCGCCGAAGAGGGCACCGTTGCCGGGTGTCCCACCATCCGTCGCCCCGGCGGTACAGCCGGCCCTGGCTCCCTTGCCGCCCCAGCCTCCGGTTCAGCCTGCCCAGGCCTTCTCCGCACCCGCGCCAACGCCATCTGCGGCGCCAGCCACCCTGAATCCGCGCCAGGTCGAGCAACTGGTACGGCTGGACACCGAGATCTCCCGCGAGGTCGAAGCCTGGCTCGCCAACGAGTTGCCGCAGATCCTCTCCCGCGAGCTGGACAGCCTCGCCGAGCGCGTGCGCACCCAAACCCTCGCTCACCTGCGCGCCACCCTGCTCCCCGCCCTCTCCGAGCGCATCGCCCGCCGCCTGGACGGCAGCGAAGAGTAATCCCGCCCCTCCCCAGCCGGCGCGCGCCCTTGCGGGGCAGGCCGGTGGCATCCGCTATAATCCGCGTTTTGCCTGAAAGCGCGCTAAAACAACATGGAACTGGCCAAGAGCTTCGAGCCGGCAGCGATCGAATCGCGCTGGTACCCCCAATGGGAAAACAGCGGCTATTTCGACGCCGGCCTCGACACGACCAATCCGAACGCCTTCTGCATCCTGCTGCCGCCGCCCAACGTCACCGGCACGCTGCACATGGGCCACGGCTTCAACCAGACCATCATGGACGCCCTCACCCGCTACCACCGCATGCGGGGCGACAACACCCTGTGGCAGCCGGGCACCGACCATGCGGGCATCGCCACCCAGATCGTCGTCGAGCGCCAGCTGGACGCCCAGGGCGTGTCGCGCCATGACCTCGGCCGCGACAAGTTCCTGGAGAAGGTGTGGGAGTGGAAGGAATACTCCGGCGGCACCATCACCCGGCAGATGCGCCGCCTGGGCACCAGCCCGGACTGGAAGCGCGAGCGCTTCACCATGGACGCCGGCCTGTCGAAGACCGTCACCGAAACCTTCGTCCGCCTCTACAACGAGGGCCTGATCTACCGCGGCAAGCGCCTGGTGAACTGGGACCCCAAGCTCGGCACCGCGGTGTCCGACCTGGAGGTGGTGTCCGAGGAAGAAGACGGCAAGCTCTACCACATCCTCTACCCCTTCACCGACGGCCCCATCGGCGGGCTGCGCGGCCTCACCGTCGCCACCACCCGCCCAGAGACGCTGCTGGGCGACGTCGCGGTGATGGTGCATCCGGAAGACGAGCGCTACGCCAGCCTGATCGGCAAGACGGTGGAGCTGCCGCTCACCGGCCGCCGCGTCCCCATCATCGCCGACGACTACGTCGACCGCGAGTTCGGCACCGGCTGCGTCAAGGTCACCCCCGCGCACGACTTCAACGACTACGCCGTCGGCCAGCGCCACAAGCTGGACATGATCGTGGTGCTGACGCTGGAAGGCGCGGTGCCCGCCAACGCAGAGGTGTTCGACACCGCCGGCCAGGCCAAGGGCAACGTCGCCATGCCCGCCTCCATCGCCGGCCTGGACCGGGTACCGGCGCGCGACCAGGTGGTCGCCGAGCTGGATGCCGCCGGCCTGCTGGTCGAGGTCAAGGCGCACAAGCTGATGGTGCCGCGCGGCGACCGCACCAACGTCGTCATCGAGCCGATGCTGACCGACCAGTGGTTCGTCGCCATGAGCAAACCGGGCGCGGACGGCAAGAGCATCACCGAGAAAGCGCTGGAGGTGGTGGCATCCGGCGAGATCAAGTTCTACCCGGAGAACTGGGTCAATACCTACAACCAGTGGCTCAACAACATCCAGGACTGGTGCATCTCGCGCCAGCTGTGGTGGGGCCACCAGATTCCCGCCTGGTACGCCACCGAAGGAGAAATGAGCGGCCAGTGCTGGGTCGCCCGCGACGAGGACGAAGCCCGCGCCCTGGCGGCGAAGGACGGCTACGCCGGCGCGCTGCGCCGCGACGAGGACGTGCTGGACACCTGGTATTCCTCCGCGCTGTGGCCCTTCTCCACGCTGGACTGGACGCCGGAATGGCCGCAGAAGAGCAACCCGGCGCTGGACCTCTACCTGCCCTCCACCGTGCTGGTCACCGGCTTCGACATCATCTTCTTCTGGGTCGCCCGCATGGTCATGATGACCAAGCAGATCACCGGCAAGATCCCGTTCAAGCACGTCTACGTGCACGGCCTGATCCGCGATGCGGAAGGCCAGAAGATGTCCAAGTCCAAGGGCAACGTGCTGGACCCGATCGACCTGATCGACGGCATCGCGCTGGACGAGCTGGTGAAGAAGCGCACCTTCGGCCTGATGAACCCCAAGCAGGCGCAGAGCATCGAGAAGAAGACGCGCAAGGAGTTCCCCGACGGCATCCCCGCCTTCGGCACCGACGCGCTGCGCTTCACCTTCGCCTCGCTCGCCAGCCCCGGCCGTGACATCAAGTTCGACCTCGCCCGCTGCGAGGGCTACCGCAACTTCTGCAACAAGCTGTGGAACGCCACCCGCTTCGTGCTGATGAACTGCGAAGGCCAGGATTGCGGCGTCGAGGCGGCGGAAGCCGATCTGGACTTCTCCTTCGCCGACCGCTGGATCGTCTCCCGCCTGCAGCGCACCGAAGCCGAGGTGGCCGAGCAGTTCACCGCCTACCGCTTCGACATGGTGGCGCGCTCGGTCTACGAATTCGTCTGGGACGAGTACTGCGACTGGTACCTGGAACTGGCCAAGGTGCAGGTGCAGGGCGGCACGCCGGCGCAACAGCGCGCCACCCGCCGCACCCTGCTGCGAGTGCTGGAAACGGTGCTGCGCCTCGCCCATCCGCTGCTGCCCTTCATCACCGAAGAGCTGTGGCAGACGGTGGCGCCGCTCGCCGGCCGCAAGGATGCCGACAGCGTCATGCTGGCGCGCTACCCGGCGGCCGACGCCACCCGCATCGACGAGGCCGCCGAAGCCCAGGTTGCCGAGCTGAAGGCCATGATCTACGCCTGCCGCAACCTGCGTGGCGAGATGAACATCTCCCCCGCCCAGCGCCTGCCGCTGGTGGCCGCCGGCAACCCGGAAACGCTGAATGCCTACGCGCCCTACCTCGCCGGCCTGGCCAAGCTGTCGGAAGTGGAAGTGGTCACCGAGATCGGCGCGGACGAACTCGCGCCGGTGGCGGTGGCCGGCGAAACCCGGCTGATGCTGAAGGTGGAGATCGACCTCGCCGCCGAACGCGACCGCCTGGGCAAAGAAATCGCCCGCCTCGAAGGCGAGGTGAGCAAGGCCGAAGGCAAGCTGGGCAACGCCAGCTTCGTCGACCGTGCCCCTGCGGCGGTGGTCCAGCAGGAACGCGACCGCCTTGCCGGCTTCAAGGCCACGCTGGAGAAGCTGCGGCCGCAGCTGGCCAAGCTCGCTAGCCGCTGAAGTGTGCTGCTGCCTGCGCTGCAGGCAGCGCAAATGAAACGGGCCGCCCCCACGGGCGGCCCGTTTCACATCCGGCAGCGCCAGGCTTACTTGCGCTTCATGTAGAACTCGAAGGCCTTGTCGGCGGTTTCGCTCTGCTGCAGCAGATCGTTGCCGGTCTGCTTGGCGAAGGCCTGGAAATCCTTGACCGAACCCGGGTCGGTGGCGACGACCCGCAGCACTTGTCCCGGCTGCATGTCGGCCAGCGCCTTCTTGGTGCGCAGAATGGGCAGCGGACAGTTCAAACCACGCGCATCCACTTCCTTGTCGAAGTCCATTGCTCGTCCTTTATCAGAAAACCCGCGGATATTAATGGAATCGCCACCCGCGGGAAAAGCCGCAGCCAGCCGCGCGGGACCTGCTGCGCCTAGCGCTGGTCGCGGTCGCGGCGCTCTTCGGTAAGGCGGATCTTCAGGTCACGCAGCCGCGCATCCACCGCCGACAGCTCGTAGAAATCGCCGTCGCCGGCCTTGCGCGCCAGCTCCAGTTGCTCGATCGCCGCCGGCAGCGTGCCCTGCAGCACATAGACTTCGGCCTGGGCGCGGTGCTGGGCGGTGCGCTTGCCCAGCTCGGAATTGGCACGCGACAGCAGCTGCCACAGGCGCACATCGTCGCCGCGCGCCTGTATGCCTTCGCGTGCGCCGGCGGCGGCATCCGCCGGGCGATGGGCCTGGATCTGGGCATCGATCAGCGCGTAGCGCAAGCTGGTGCTGGCGGGGAAGCTCTTGCGGGCGGCGCTGAGCAGCGTCACCGCGCCAGCGGGGTCTTTGCGCGCCGTCCGCAGCTCCGCGGCCAGGGTCTCGATGAAGGGGGAAGGCGGCGCTTCCTTGCGCGCCTGCGCCAGCGTGGCTTCCGCGTCATCCAGCCGGTTGGCGCGCAGCTGGGCGCGGGCGAGCCCGTAGCGCACGGTGAAATCGGACGGCGTCTGCGCCACCCGGCTCTCCATGTCGCGGAGGGCGTCGGTCGGGCTGCCGGCCTGGGCGCGCAGCTTGGCACGCACGAAGCGGAAGTCGTCGGAGTCCGGCACCTGGCGGTAGCGCAGGGCGCTGGCGCGGTTCTCCATGTCGGAGATCCGCTCGGAGGTCAGCGGGTGGGTGCGCAGATAGGCCGGCGCATTGTTCTCGTACAGCCGGCTGGCACGCTGCAGGCGCTCGAAGAAGCCGGGCATGCCGCGCACGTCGAAGCCGGCGGCATCCAGCGTCTGCAGGCCGACGCGGTCGGCCTCGCGCTCGAAGTCGCGCGAGTAGCCGAGCTGGGATTGCAGCGCACCGGCCTGGCCGGCCGCCAGCGCCGCCTCGCTGACCTGGGAGTTGCTGCGCGCAGCCAGCACCGCCACCAGCAGCGACGCCAGCATCACCATGCCGGCCTGGCTCTGGTGGCCCACCATCTGGGCGATGTGGCGCTGGGTGACGTGGGCGATTTCGTGGCCCAGCACCGAGGCCAGTTCCGATTCGCTCTCCGCCGCCAGGATCAAGCCGGTATGCACGCCGATGTAACCGCCCGGCAAGGCGAAGGCGTTCAGCGTGGTGTCCTTGACGACGAAGAAGTCGAAGGCCTGGCCGGGGTTGTTGCTGACCGCCGCCAGCTTGCGGCCCAGCCGGTTCACGTATTCCTCGACTTCCGGATCGTCCAGGTAGGCCGCATCGCGCCAGCGGATCTGGGCAATGATTTCCTCGCCGATGCGGCGTTCGGCTGCGGGTGAAAGATCCGACGCGCCGACGTCGCCGAGGTCCGGCAAGGTAGCGGCGGGAGCGGGGAAGGCCAGCGCGAGGCTGAGCAGGAGGGCGAGAGGTTTGCGCATCATGGGCTGCTATGATAACGGCCCCCACGGACCCGTTCCGTGTGGCCTGTTTCCACTTGTAGCAGCATACCGCGCGCCTCCGAAATGAGCGACTTGCCCTCCTCCTCCAGTCCCACGCCCGCTGCCGGTTCCGGCCTTACCCACTTCGACGCCCAAGGCCAGGCCCATATGGTGGATGTCGGCGCCAAGGCGGAAACCCGCCGCGTCGGCGTCGCCACCGGCCGCATCCTGATGCGGCCGGAAACGCTGGCGACCATCGTCAGCGGCAGCGCCAAGAAGGGCGACGTGCTGGGCATCGCCCGCATCGCCGCCATCCAGGCTTCCAAGCGCACCAGCGACCTGATCCCGCTGTGCCACCCGCTGCCGCTCACCCGGGTCGCGGTGGAGTTCGAGGTGGACCAAGCCGCCAGCGCGGTGTCCTGCACCGTCACCGCCGAAACCGTGGGCCGCACCGGCGTGGAGATGGAAGCGCTCACCGCGGTCAACATCGGCCTGCTCACCATCTACGACATGTGCAAGGCAATAGACCGCGGCATGCGCATGGAAGGCATCCAGCTGCTGGAGAAGCAGGGCGGCAAGTCCGGCCACTGGGTAGCCGGCCGGGACGACTGAGGGCGACGCCCTCCGGGCTGCCATACCAGAGCGGCCCGGAGCGGCCGCCCCTTCGCGCATCGCGAAACCCACACGCCTGCGCCCGCCAGATAGCCGCAGCAGCCACTCCCAAAAAAACGCAGCCCCGGGGGTGAGGTGATCCGCCCCGCCACGCGTCTTACGTTCGTCCTTCCCTGGCGGCCACCTCCGCGCCGCCACTTCCGGAGTCCGAACGATGAACCGATGGCTGCGCCCGCTCACTCCCCTGCTGCTCCTGCTCGCCGCCTGCCAGGGCGACGGTCCCAGCCGGAATACAACCGCCCCTGAGCCCGCAGCGGCAGCCACCAGTACAGCCCGCTTCACTTCGGACGAGGCCTGTACGCTGGACCATGGCACCGGCCTCACCTGGGAGCGTGGCACCGCAGACGCCTCTCGCCTGCCCCAGGCCGGAGGCGACGACGGCCGCGATTGCCCCTCCGCTGCCTGCAGCGTCGCCGCCCACCTGCTCCGCGCCCGGCAGCAGCGCCTCTGCGGCCATGAAGACTGGCGCGTGCCCAGCGAGCGCGAACTGCGCACCCTGCTCCAAGCTGGGTTCGCCACCGCCGGCAGGACGGCAATCGATCACGACGCTTTTCCCCACGCCCAGCCCGGCCCCTACTGGACCAGCCGCAGCTGGCGCGCCGAAGGCATCGTCGCGGTGTGGTTCGACGCCGAGCACGCCGACCTGTCCACCGCCGCCCTGTCCCGCCGCGACACCGCCTTCATCCGCCTGGTACGCGGCACCCCGCTGAAGGACGCGCCCGCGGTCCCCTCCAGCCTCGGCCCGCCCTACATCCGGCTGGACGCCGCCGGCCAGCCGGTGAGCGAGAACGCCACCGCCTGGGAATGCGTGGACGACGCCCGCCTGCCCGACCTCCTGCGCCGCAACACGCTGTGGCTCGCCCCCGCCGCCGCCGATGCCACACCCAACCGCCCCCACAGCCGCAGCACGCTGCAAACCCTGGTCGACGCTGTCCGCCGCCAACAGCGCTGCGGCACCAGTGCCTGGCGGTTGCCCACCGCCGCCGAACTCGGCCGCCTGCAGCAAGTCGCCGCGGACGCCGCCGGAACCAGCGAGCACCTCGAAACGGCCGGCACCCCGCAGACCCGCCAGTTTTCCTCTGCCTTCCCCCACTTCGCCCAGGCCGAGGCCTACTGGATCGCCGGCAACAATGGCGAAGTGCTGCAACAAGGCCAGCCCCGTATCGCCGAAGCCGGCGAGCGCGCCCATGTGCTGCTGATCGCCACCACCGACCGCCCCCCCATGCCCGTCCGCCCCACGCCGGACGAAACCCTGCCCACCCGGGCCGAACTCAACGCCCTGCGCGAACGCTACCTGCGCTACCGTCCCGGCCAGGCGCAGCAGCCGGACTGGCCCGCCCCCACGGTGGACGCCAGCGTCGCCGAGGGCTTCAGCGATCTCGGCCTGCTGCCGCCACCGCCGTTTCCGCCGGACAACCCCTACTCCGAGGCCAAGGTCGCCCTCGGCCAGGCGCTGTTCTTCGACAAGCGCCTGTCGCACGGCGGCAGCCTCGCCTGCGCCGACTGCCACGACCCCGCCACCGGCTGGACCGATCCGCGCCCGCTCTCACCCGGCGACGCCGGCCAGCTCGGCGAGCGCAACGCCATGACCATCCTCAACACCGCCTACGCCACCAGCCTGTTCTGGGACGGCCGCGCCGCCACGCTGGAAGAACAGGCGCTGGGCCCCATCGCCAACTCCTTCGAGATGCACCAGCCGCTCGACCAGGCCGCCGCCGCCATCGCCACCGCGCCGGAATACCCGCCGCTGTTCGCCGCCGCCTTCGGCGATGCGCGCATCGACATCCAGCGCATCGCCCAGGCACTAGCCACCTTCGAGCGCACCATCATCAGCCGCGAAAGCGCCTTCGACCGCTTCCTCAAAGGCGAGCGACACGCCCTGTCCGACGACGCCCTGTGGGGCCTGCACCTGTTCCGCACCAAGGCGCGCTGCATCAACTGCCACAACGGCCCGTTGTTCTCCGACAACCGCTTCCACAGCAACGGCCTGCACTACTACGGCCGCGCGCTGCAGGACCTCGGCCGCCACGCCGTCACCGGCCGCGCCGCCGACATCGGCCACTTCCGCACGCCCTCGCTGCGCGACGTGATGCACACCGGCAACTACATGCACAACGGCGCCTTCCCGCTCACCGAAAACCAGGGCGTGATCGCCATGTACGACGCCGGCATGGTGCAGACGCCGCCGGCCGGCCTCGCCAAGTACGACCCCGACTACCCGCGCACCTCGCCTGAGATCCGCCCGCTGGGCCTGTCCGCCGCCGAGAAGAAGGCGCTGTTCGCCTTCCTGCAGTCCATCTCCGCCCCGCCGCGGCAGGGGCCGGCCAGCGCGGCGGAGCTCGGTCAGGCCGGGAGCGCTGTGCGCTGAGGCCCACCGGGCGCGGAACCGACACGGCAGGGCGAAACCTGGCGGCGCGAGCCGCTACCCCTTTCGTCATAACTTCTTGCGCACACAAATGATAATCATTACTATCATCGCCAGTTCAACGACGCCGCAAGCCGCGCCCGGCCTTACTCCCGGCGGCGGCGCAGCCCTCCTCCGCCATGTCCCCGCTCGCCGACGCCGTACTCGACCACTACCGCGAACTGGTCGACTTCCTCGCCCGCCGCACCGGCTCGCGCGACATCGCCCGCGACTGCGCGCAGGACACCTGGCTGCGGCTGGCCGGCACCCGCCCCGCCACCGAGCCGGCCAATCACCGCGCCTATGTGTTCCGCGTTGCCGCCAACATCGCCATGGACTGGCATCGCCGCTGCGCCCGCGAGCAGACGGTGCTGGGCGAATACGCCGCCGGCCTGGCCGAGCAGAACGGCGCGCCGGACACACTGGAGATCGCCGCCCTGCGCCAGACGCTGCGCCGGCTGGAGGCCACCATCGCCGCGCTGCCACCACGCAGCGTGGAAGTCTTCGTCCTGCACAAGCTGGACGGCCTCAGCTACGCCCAGACCGCCGCCAGCCTGGGCATCTCGGTCAGCGCGGTGGAAAAGCACATGATGCGGGTGCTGCTCGCCTGCCACGCCGTACTGCCCGACTGAGGGCCGCATGAGCGTGGCCAGGCGGGGTGCCGACGATCCGGTCGCGGTGGAAGCCAGCCGCTGGCTGGTGCGGCGCGGCCGCGGCGGGCTGAGCGCGGCCGAGGAAAGCGCCTTCGACAACTGGTACGCCGCCCACCCCGACCACGCCACCACCTACCGCAGGCTGGAACGCCTGTGGCAGCAGCTCGGCCAGGTAGACCGCAACCGCCTCGCCCCCCGCCGGCGCAAGAGCGCGGTACTGGCGCTGCTGCTCGCCGGCGGCCTGCTGGCCGGCGGACTCGGCCCCACCGCGGTGCTGCATCTGCGTGCCGACCACATCGCCGCCACCGGCGAAATCCTCACCCTCACCCTGGCCGATGGCTCCACCGCCATCCTCGACAGCGACAGCGCCATCGCCTACCGCGAAGACAGCGGGCGGCGCGAAGTCCGGCTGCTGCGCGGCCGCGCGCTGTTCGAGGTGCGCAGCAGCGCCAACGGCCTGCCGCCCTTCGTCGTCCTCACCGACGCCGCCAGCGCCACCGCGCTGGGCACCCGCTTCGAAGTCGAACGCGCCGAAGACGCAACCCGCGTCGCGGTGTACGAGAGCCGGGTCGAAGTGCGCTGCCTGCCCTGCGACCCCGCCACCAGCCGGATACTCGGCGCCGGCGAGTCGGCCACGGTGGCCGACGCAGGCACCCTCGCCGCGGCGCAGGCCGGCCCCGGCGGAGAAAGCTGGACACGCGGCATGCTGGGCTTCGACGACGTCAGCGTCGCCGAGGCGGCGGAGCGGCTGGGCCGCTACACCCACAAGCCGGTATTGGTGCTGGGCGACGCCGCCCGCCAGCGCCGGCTCTCTGCGGTGGTGGATGCGCGCAACCCGGAAGCCGCCGCCGCCGCGCTGGCCGCCGGCAGCGGCCTGCGGCTGAGCCTGCCGCCCGGCCTCATCCTGCTGCGCGAGTGAGGCCGCGCCCCACCAAACGCCGTGGTCGCGGACCACGGACAAAAGAAAATGAAGCAAGGGGGTGAGGTGGCCGGCGCGGCCATGCGTCCTACGGGTACTCAAGCCCATTCGAGGACGTTCCACATGCCCGCCGCCGGTGCCCGCCGCT
>Ga0209699_100117_pt1 | contig 94688 bp, 84 predicted proteins | sample SynthPrep_1_END__FD_187204 | JGI IMG/M metagenome (GOLD analysis project Ga0209699, IMG submission 187204) | Synthetic microbial communities from Ohio, USA - SynthPrep_1_END_DS7_MetaG (SPAdes) (version 2) | ecosystem: Engineered > Bioreactor > Aerobic > Activated sludge | place: USA: Ohio...
CTCGGCTTCATGTTCCTGCCGACCTACCGCGCCTGGGTGATCGTCGCCGCGCTGGTGGTGTGCCTGGCGACCTGGTACGTCATCGAACGCACCCGCCTGGGCTCGTATCTGCGTGCCGGTACGGAGAACCCCAAGCTGATGCAGGGCTTCGGCATCAACGTACCGCTGCTGGTGACCCTGACCTACGGCTATGGCGTCGCCCTGGCGGCCTTCGCCGGCGTGCTGGCGGCACCGATCTACGCGGTGACGCCGGGCATGGGTTCGAACCTGTTGATTGTGGTGTTCGCCGTTGTGGTGATCGGTGGCATGGGCTCGATCCTCGGCGCCATCGTCACAGGCGTGGCCATGGGCCTGATCGAAGGGCTGACCAAGGTCTTCTATCCGGAAGCGGCCAATACCGTGGTGTTTCTGGTCATGGTGGCGGTGTTGTTGATTCGTCCTGCGGGACTCTTCGGGAAGGAGGCATGAGCATGACGAATACGGCCAATACCCAGGCGGCCTCGGTGCTGCAGGCCAGCGTGGTGCGCGAGCGCCGGCATGCGGCGGCGCGGCGGCAGAAGATCTTCTATGCGGTGCTGCTGGTGATCGCGCTGGTGGCGCCGCTCGCGGTGTACCCGGTGTTCCTGATGAAGCTGCTGTGCTTCGCGCTGTTCGCCTGCGCCTTCAACCTGCTGCTGGGCTACGCGGGCCTGCTGTCCTTCGGCCATGCGGCGTTCTTTGCCACCGGCGGCTACATCACAGGCTACATGCTGAGCAGCTACAGCGGACTCAGCACCGACCTGGGCATCCTCGCCGGCACCCTGGCCTCGACGGTGCTCGGCGCGCTGTTCGGCATGCTGGCGATCCGCAGGCAGGGCATCTACTTCGCCATGATCACGCTGGCTCTGGCGCAGCTGGTGTTCTTCGTCTTCGTCCAGGCGCCGTTCACCGGCGGCGAGAACGGCCTGCAGGGCGTGCCGCGCGGGCACCTGTTCGGCCTTGTCGACATGAAGAACAACATGGCGATGTACTACTTCGTGCTGGCGGTGTTCGTGCTCGGCTTCGCCATCATCCAGCGCACCATCCACTCCCCGTACGGTCAGGTGCTCAAGGCCATCCGCGAGAACGAGCCGCGCGCCGTGTCGCTGGGCTACAACGTTGATCGGCACAAGCTGCTGGCCTTCGTCATCTCGGCGGCGCTGGCCGGGCTGGCCGGTTCGACCAAGACCGTGGTGTTCCAGCTGGCTTCGCTGACCGACGCCCACTGGCACATGTCGGGCGAGGTGATCCTGATGACCCTGCTCGGCGGGGTCGGCACCATCCTCGGCCCGCTGGTGGGCGCCACGGTGGTGGTGACGCTGCAGAGCTACCTGTCCAACGGACCGCTGGGCGAATGGGTGCACGTGATTCTCGGCGTGATCTTCGTGCTCTGCGTGCTGCTGTTCCGCTCCGGCATCGTCGGCTGGCTGGAGCGGCTGGTGAAGCGCAACTTCAAGTAGCGAGATACGCACGCGGCAGCGGCGCGCCGCCTGGCGATGCAGCTGCCGCGAACCCTGCGCGTGGATGCCTGCCTAATCTTCCAGGCCTCACCGGGAGACACGACCATGCTTGCCCGCGAACACTTGACCCATCCCCATCCCCATCGCGCCTGGCCCTGGCGCGCCGACGAATCGCCGCTCAACGATCTGGACGATGCCGAAAGCGACACCGAGCTGGATGCCCCGGACGAGCTGCCGGAAGAAGTCCTCGAACAGCTGGAGAAAGTCGCGCCACCACCAGAGCCAGTTCCCGACCCGGGGCCGCTGTAACGGCTCAGGCGGAAACGAAAAGGCCCCGACGAGTCGGGGCCTTCAGGCGAGCGTCGAGCGTGCTCAGACGTTGAAGCGGAAGTGCATCACGTCGCCGTCCTTGACGATGTATTCCTTGCCTTCCAGGCGCCACTTACCGGCTTCCTTGGCCCCGGCTTCACCCTTGTACTGAATGAAATCGTTATAGGCGATGACCTCGGCGCGAATGAAGCCTTTCTCGAAGTCGGTGTGGATCACCGCGGCAGCCTGCGGTGCGGTGGCTCCGACCTTGACCGTCCAGGCACGGACTTCCTTCACGCCAGCGGTGAAGTAGGTCTGCAGGTTGAGCAATTCATAACCGGCGCGGATCACGCGGTTCAGGCCGGGCTCTTCGAGGCCTAGGGATTCGAGGAACATGTCTTTTTCTTCGCCGTCATCTAGCTCGGCGATCTCCGCTTCGATTTTGTTGCACACCGGTACGACCGGAGCGCCTTCGGCGTCGGCGATGGCCTGGACCACGTCGAGCAGCGGGTTGTTCTCGAAGCCGTCTTCGGCGACGTTGGCGATGTACATCACCGGCTTGCTGGTGAGCAGGTGAAAACCGCGCACCAGGGCCTTTTCGTCGTCACCCAAACTCTTCATCAGGGTGCGAGCCGGCTTGCCCTCGGTGAAGTGCGGGATGAGCTTCTCGAGCAGGGCTTTCTGCGCGACGGCGTCCTTGTCGCCACCCTTGGCGTTGCGGGTGACTTTCTGCAGCTGCTTCTCGCAGCTGTCGAGGTCGGCAAAGATCAGCTCGAGGTCGATGATCTCGATGTCGCGCTTGGGGTCGACGCTGTTGGCAACGTGAATCACGTTGTCATCCTGGAAGCAGCGCACGACGTGGGCGATGGCATCGGTCTCGCGGATATTGGCAAGGAACTTGTTGCCCAGGCCTTCACCTTTCGAGGCGCCTTCCACCAAGCCGGCGATATCGACGAACTCCATGGTGGTGGGGATCACCCGCTCTGGCTTGACGATCGCCGCCAGCGCATCGAGACGTGGATCGGGCATCGGCACGATGCCGCTGTTCGGCTCGATGGTACAGAACGGGAAGTTCTCAGCCGCGATGCCGGATTTGGTCAGGGCGTTGAACAGGGTGGACTTGCCGACGTTGGGCAGACCGACGATGCCGCAGTTGAATCCCATGGTGATCTTGCCTCGGAGTTAGGTTCAGGCCTTCTGGCTGTGCAGGCGCTGCATGGCGCGGGTCCAGTCGCCGGTCAGGATTTCCGGCACGACATCCAGTGCGAAGTCGATGCTGGCGTCGAGCTTCTCGCGCTCGGCCTGCGGCGCCCGCCCCAGCACGTAGCCGCTGACCAGGCTGGCGTGGCCCGGATGGCCGATACCCAGGCGCAGGCGATGAAAGCTGTTCTGGTTGCCGAGCTTGGCGATGATGTCGCGCAGCCCGTTGTGCCCGCCATGACCGCCGCCCTGCTTGAGCTTGGCGACGCCGGGGGGCATGTCGAGTTCATCGTGGGCGACCAGGATGGACTCGGGAGGAATTCGGAAAAAGCCGGCCAGTGCCGCCACCGCCTGACCGCTGCGGTTCATGTAGGTGGTGGGGATGAGCAGGCGGATGTCTTCGCCCTGATGGCTGAACTTGCCGACCAGGCCGAAGTACTTGCGATCGTTGCTGAGCGAGACGCCCTCGCGGGCAGCCAGACGCTCAACGAAAAGGGCCCCCGCGTTATGCCGGGTCTGGTCGTATTCAGGGCCTGGATTTCCCAGGCCGACGATCAGTTTTACGGCAGTCACGACGGGGGCCCCTTCTTCGGCTAGGCGAGTGGATTACTCGGCAGCGCCTTCTTCTTTCGGAGCGTCTTCCTTGCTCACGCGCGGAGCGTGAACGTTGGCAACCGGCAGGTCGCTGCCGTGGGCCAGGGAAACCAGCTCAACGCCTTTCGGCAGCTTGATGTCGGTCATGTGCAGAACCTGGCCGACTTCGACGTTGGCCATGTCGACTTCGATGAATTCCGGCAGGTCTTGCGGCAGGCAGGAAACTTCGACTTCGTTGAGGTTGTGCAGGATTTCGCCGCCTTGCTGCTTCACGCCAACCGAGGTTTCCTGGTTGATGAAGTGCAGGGGTACGGTAGCGGTCAGCTTGTGGCCGGCAACGACGCGAACGAAGTCGGCGTGCAGGACGAAGCTCTTGGCCGGATGGCGCTGCAGGGCCTTGATCAGAACGGATTCGGTCTGGCCGTCGACGTTCATGCTCAGCACGTGGCTGAAGGAGGCTTCGTTTTCCAGCAGCTTGGCCAGATCTTTGGCCAGGATGCTGATGGACTGCGGGGCCTTGTCGCCACCATAGATGACGGCCGGAACCAGGGCGGCGTTACGACGCAGGCGGCGGCTCGCACCTTTCCCCAGGTCGGAACGCACTTGGGCATTCAGGGTGAAATCGGTCATTTCGTTTCTCCAGTAACAACATTACCCGTCGCGCTTGCGACCAGCGCTCGGGCTGTTGGGCAAAAAGCCCCGCGCGAGGCGGGGCACATTACGTTCAGTGCGGTGTGCCAAGCGTTCGCTTAGCGGAACATCGCGCTGATCGATTCGGCATTGCTGATGCGGCGTACCGCTTCAGCCACCACTGGCGCGATGTCCAGCTGGCGAATTCGGGTGCAAGACTGGGCGGCGGCCGACAGCGGAATGGTGTTGGTCACCACCAGCTCGTCGAGCACGGAGCCTTCGATGTTCTCGATGGCGCGACCGGACAGGATCGGGTGCGTGCAGTAGGCGTAGACCTTGGCAGCGCCATGGTCTTTCAGCGCCTTGGCGGCATGGCAGAGGGTACCGGCGGTGTCGACCATGTCGTCGACCAGGATGCAGGTACGGCCTTCGATGTCACCGATGATGTGCATCACTTCGGACTGGTTGGCCTTCGGGCGACGCTTGTCGATGATCGCCAGGTCGACGCCGAGGGACTTGGCCACGGCACGGGCACGCACCACGCCACCGATGTCGGGGGAGACGATCATCAGGTTCTCGAAGCGCTGGGCCTGGATGTCGTCGACCAGGACCGGCGAGCCGTAGATGTTGTCCACCGGCATGTCGAAGAAACCCTGGATCTGGTCGGCGTGCAGGTCGACCGTCAGGACGCGGTTGACGCCGACGACGTCGAGCATGTCGGCCACGACCTTGGCGCTGATCGGCACACGGGCCGAACGCGGACGGCGATCCTGACGGGCATAGCCGAAGTAGGGGATCACCGCGGTGATGCGCGAAGCCGAGGAGCGGCGGAAGGCATCGGCCAGCACCACCAGTTCCATCAGGTTGTCGTTGGTCGGCGCGCAGGTCGGCTGAATCAGAAAGACGTCCTTGCCGCGAACGTTCTCGTTGATCTCGACACTGATTTCACCGTCGGAAAACTTTCCGACGTAGGCATCACCGAGGGGGATATGCAGCTGACGTACGACACGCCGGGCCAGATCGGGGTTGGCGTTCCCCGTGAAGACCATCATCTTGGACACGCGCAGTACCTGCCTGAGGGTGGGTCCGATGAATAAAAAGCTGTTCAAAAGGCGAGCTCTTGAACAGCTTCAAGTGTATGGCAGGGGCGGCTGGATTCGAACCAACGCATGCCAGGATCAAAACCTGGTGCCTTACCGCTTGGCGACGCCCCTGTAGGGTCAACTTCTAGTGCGCTGATCGTACGAACCTTGGAAGGTTATGGCAGGGGCGGCTGGATTCGAACCAACGCATGCCAGGATCAAAACCTGGTGCCTTACCGCTTGGCGACGCCCCTGTATCGTACAACCCTTGTGCTACGCACTCGCTTCCTGTGCCATCCGTTCCAGGCTTCGGTGCAACATCGAGACGTTGCGGCCGCGGGCCACGAAACTCGGCAAAGTGGCTGGAAGTTGGCGGCGGACTTTATCAGCCTCGCCCTCGTTTGGGAAGCTCCCAAACACACAAGCTCCAGTGCCGGTCATCCTTGCCTGAACGAATTTGTTCAACAAGCTCAAAGCGTTACGAACTTCGGGATAACGCTTCTCGACCACCGGCTGACAGTCGTTATGACCGCCCCCTGCAAGAAGGCTGCGAACTGTAATGGCCGGGGTATTACGTGTCAACTCCGGGTCGGCAAATATTTCCGCTGTACTAACAGAGACTTGCGGCGCTATGACGAGGAACCAGGACTCGGGGAGATCGACCGGTTGCAGGCGCTCTCCGACCCCTTCGGCGAAGGCCGCGCGACCGCGAACGAACACCGGTACATCGGCCCCGAGGTTCAGGCCCAGTTCGGCCAGGCGATCTTCGCCAAGTCTGGTATTCCACAGATGGTCGAGGCCGACCAGGGTAGTGGCGGCATCCGAGCTGCCGCCGCCGATTCCGCCGCCCATGGGCAGGCGCTTGGTCAGCTGGATGTCGGCGCCCAGCGCACAGCCGCTTTCGCGCTGCAGCAGGCGTGCGGCACGGACGATCAGGTTGCTGTCGTGGTCGACGCCTGGCAATTCGGTGAGCAGGCGGATCTGCCCGTCCTCTCGCGGACGCAAGACCAGTTCGTCACCGTAATCGAGGAACTGGAACAGGGTCTGCAGCTCGTGATAGCCATCGGCACGGCGCCCGGTGATGTGCAGCATCAGATTGAGCTTGGCCGGCGCCGGCAGAGTCAGCATCTGCATTCAGCGGCCCAGCTGGCGCGGCTGCCAGTCTTTGACCACCAGGGTGATCTGCAGGTCATGGCCTTCCAGACGGATGCGCTCGGGCAGGGTGAAGCCGTTGTGCTCGGCGTAGGCCAGGTAATTCACCTGCCAGCCGTCCTGCTCCAGGCGCGCCAGGCGGCTGTCGCTGTCCAGGCTCAGGCGGCTGCGGCTGTCCGGTGCGGGCAGGCCGCGAACCCACCACAGCAGGTGCGATACCGGTAATTGCCAGCCGAGCTGAGCCTCTACCAGCGCTTCCGGCGAATCCGCTTCGAAGCGGCCTTGGCCGGCCACTTCCAGTGAAACGGCGTCCGGTCGGCCGGTCAGTCGGGTGGCGCCGCGGCCAAGCGGGCCGGACAGGCGAATATCGAAATACTCCTGGCGCTGCAGCCAGAACAGCGTGCCGCTGCCGGATTCCTGCGGCGCTCGGATGCCGATCTTGCCGCTGATCTGCCAGCCGTCGAGGGTCTCGACCTGGCTGCGGTGCACCTTCCAGGCCGCCGCGTTGCCGGGGCCTTCGACCGATTCGCGCGGGCCCATGCCGGCACAGCCGGCGAGCAGCAGGGCCAGGCAGGGGGCGACGAGTTTTTTCAGCAGGGTCATGGCTCAGGGCTTCTCCGATCCGGTCAGCCGCTTGAGCGTTTCGCGCAGGATCTGGCTGTCGGGTTGTAGTTTGAGTGCCTTCGACCAGACCGCGCGGGCCTCGCTGCGTTCACCCTTGGTCCAGAGTACCTCGCCCAGGTGCGCCGCCACTTCGTGGTCGGGGAAGCGCAGCAGGGCCTTGCGCAGCAGGGCCTCGGCTTCGCTGAGGTTGCCCAGACGGAAATTGACCCAGCCGAGGCTGTCGAGAATTGCCGGGTCATCGGGGTTGAGTTGGTAGGCCTGCTTGATCAGCTGCAGTGCTTCCTGATGGCGATCGGTGCGGTCGGCGAGGGTGTAGCCGAGGGCATTGAGCGCCATGGCATTGTCCGGCTCACGCTCGATGATGAAGCGCAGGTCACGTTCCAGTTGGCCCAGGTCGCCGCGCTTCTCGGCAAGCATGGCGCGGGTATACAGCAGGTTGAGGTCGTCGGGGAATTCGTCGAGCGCCTGCTCGACCAGGCTCCAGGCTTGCTCGGTGCGGTCGTGCTCGGAGAGGGCTTCGATCTCGATGAGATACAGCTGGATGGCATAGTCGGGTTGCTGCTGACGGGCGTCGGCCAGCACCACGGAGGCTTCCTCGTCGCGGTTGGCGGAATACAGCAGTTGGCTCTGCAGCAGCTTCGCCGGGAGGAACTCGTTGCCTGGGCCAACCTGCGCCAGTGCGGACAGTGCCTTGGCATTCCGCCCCATGGCCTGATAGGCGCGGCCAAGGTTGAAGTGGGCAGCATCGACATGGCTGCCGCGCTCGACCAGCTCCTCGAGGTAGACGGTGGCTTCGCGCCAGGCTTCGGCCTCCATGCAGACCAGGGCCATGGAGAAGCGCAGGTCATCGTCGGCGGGGTACTGCTGAACCAGGGTGGCGAACTCGCCCATGGCGTCTTCCAGGCGTTCCTGTTCGACCAGCAGACGCGCATAGGTCAGGCGCAGGCGCTTGTCCTCGGGATGCTGCCGCAGGCTTTTCTCCAGCAGTGTGAGGGCCTCGTCGCTGCGTTGCAGGCTGTGCAGCAGGCGCGCCTCGAGCAGGATGGAGGGGATCTGCCGCTGCTTGGCCGGCTGCTTCTGCAGCAGGGCGAGCGCTTCCTCGCTGCGATCGTCCTGTTGCAGAAGTACGGCCTTGCCAAAGGACAGCTGCGGATTGTCCGGGTGCCTGGCCAGCAGCTTGTCGAAGCTCTGCAGCAGGCCGGCGCGGGTGTCCGGATCGGTTTCCGAGGCCGACAGGGCGAGGAAGTCGAAGTGCGTGTCGCCCTGGCCCTGCAGGACCTTTTCCATGAACTCCATGGATTCCTCGTAGCGCCCGGCGCGCGCCAACTGCACGGCAGCGGCGCGCTGGGCGTCGAGGTTCTCCGGTGCATTGCGTGCCCAGATCAGCGAGGTGTCCAGCGCAGCCTGGTCGGCGCCGAGGTATTCGGCGATGCGAAAGCCGCGCTCGGCGACACCGGCATCCTGCGTCGCATGTGCCTGCTGCACATAGTTGCCCAGAGCGATATCGAAGCGGTTGCGCTGCCCGGCGAGTTCCGCGACCAGCAGTGCATAGAGGGACTGACGGGTGAACGAGCCGTACTCGGTGACCTCGCTGGCGGCGGCCTCCGGCGCAGCGTCCTCGACCGGCGGGCCGCTTTCCGGCGCTTGCTGGGTGAAGGTCTGGCAGCCGCCGAGAATCAGCAGGGCGGCAAGTGCGGCGAGTCTATTCATAGAGGGAAATGTACGGCTGGTGTGCGGTCGCGGCATGATGACACAAGCCGCAGGGCAAGCCCATGGCCCCATGGGGCGCGCAGGCCGGTTTGGCCGGCATTCGGCCGTACCAATCGAATCCGACAATCGAGGGCAATGGTTGTTCTCCATCTGGCGAAGTAGGAGAATTGCGCGCTCCGTTATCGAATCAGCGATTCTGCATGGCTTTCCTCGCGCTTGGCATCAATCACAAGACCGCTTCGGTGGACGTCCGCGAGCGCGTAGCCTTCACGCCGGATCAGATGGTCGAGGCCTTGCGCCAGCTGTGTCGCGTCACGCCCACCCGCGAGGCCGCGATCCTTTCGACCTGCAATCGCAGCGAGCTCTATCTGCAGCAGGATCAGCTGGAAGCCGACGCGGTATTGTCCTGGCTGGCCAACTATCACCGCCTCAGCCTCGACGAACTCAAGGCCTGCGCCTATGTGCACGTCGACGACCAGGCCGTGCGTCACATGATGCGCGTCGCCTCCGGGCTCGACTCGCTGGTGCTGGGCGAGCCGCAGATTCTCGGGCAGATGAAGTCTGCCTACGCAGTCGCCCGCGAGGCCGGCAGTATCGGCCCGCTGCTCGGGCGACTGTTCCAGGCCACCTTCAGCACGGCCAAGACCGTGCGGACCGACACGGCCATCGGCGAGAACCCGGTGTCCGTGGCCTTCGCCGCGGTCAGCCTGGCGCGGCAAATCTTCAGCAACCTGCAGCGCAGCCAGGCGCTGCTGATCGGCGCCGGCGAAACCATCACCCTGGTGGCGCGCCACCTGCACGAGCAGGGCGTGAAGAAGATCGTCGTCGCCAACCGTACCCTCGAGCGCGCCAGTGCCCTGGCGGCGGAGCTGGGAGCGCAGGCGATCCTGCTCGCCGACATCCCGGAAGAGCTGCACAACAGCGACATCGTCATCAGCTCCACCGCCAGCCAGCTGCCGATCCTCGGCAAGGGTGCGGTGGAGCAGGCGCTGAAGCGGCGCAAGCACAAGCCGATGTTCATGGTCGATATCGCCGTGCCGCGGGACATCGAGCCACAGGTCGGCGAGCTGGACGATGTCTATCTCTACACCGTCGACGACCTGCACGAGGTGGTCGCGGAAAACCTCAAGAGCCGTCAGGGTGCTGCCCAGGCCGCCGAGGAGCTGGTCGCCGCCGGTACCGAGGAATTCATGCAGCGCCTGCGCGAGCTGGCTGCAGTGGATGTGCTCAAGGCCTACCGCCAGCATGCCGAGCGAATTCGCGACGATGAGCTGAGCAAGGCCCAGCGTCTGCTGGCCAACGGCGCCAGCGCCGAGGACGTCCTCGCCCAGCTCGCCCGGGGGCTGACCAACAAGCTGCTGCATGCCCCCAGCGTGCAGCTGAAAAAACTCTCCGCCGAGGGCCGCGTCGAGGCGCTGAGCATGGCCCAGGAACTCTTCGCCCTGCACGAGGGCACGGAAAAGACATGAAAGCTTCGCTGCTGAACAAGCTGAACATCCTGCAGGACCGTTTCGAAGAGCTCACCGCGCTGCTCGGCGATGCCGAGGTCATCAGTGACCAGAACCGCTTCCGCGCCTATTCGCGCGAATACGCCGAGGTCGAGCCGGTGATCGTCGCCTATCGCCAGCTGTGCAAGGTCCAGCAGGACCTCGAAGGTGCCCAGGCGCTACTCAAGGACAGCGATCCCGACATGCGCGAGATGGCCGAGGAGGAAGTGGCCGAGGCCAGGGCGCAGCTCGAAACCCTGGAAGCCAATCTGCAGCGCATGTTGCTGCCCAAGGATCCGAACGACGGGCGCAACGTGTTCCTGGAAATCCGTGCCGGTACCGGCGGCGACGAGGCGGCGATCTTCGCCGGCGACCTGTTCCGCATGTATTCGCGCTATGCCGAGAAACAGGGCTGGCGCGTGGAGATCCTTTCCGAGAGCGAGGGCGAGCACGGCGGTTACAAGGAAGTGATTTCCCGCGTCGAGGGCGACAACGTCTACGCCAAGCTCAAGTTCGAGTCCGGCGCGCACCGCGTGCAGCGTGTGCCGGAAACTGAGTCGCAAGGGCGTATCCACACCTCGGCGTGCACCGTGGCGGTCCTGCCGGAGCCGGACGAGCAGGCGGCCGTGGAAATCAATCCGGCCGACCTGCGCATCGACACCTACCGCTCCTCGGGCGCCGGCGGCCAGCACGTCAACAAGACCGATTCGGCGATCCGTATCACCCACCTGCCGACCGGGATCGTCGTCGAGTGTCAGGAAGAGCGTTCCCAGCACAAGAACCGTGCCAAGGCCCTGGCCTGGCTGGCGGCCAAGTTGCAGGACCGCCAGGATGCCGCGGCGCACAAGGAAATATCCGAGACGCGCAAACTGCTGGTCGGGTCCGGTGATCGTTCCGAGCGCATCCGTACCTACAATTTCCCCCAGGGCCGGGTCACCGACCATCGGATCAACCTGACACTGTATTCGCTCAACGAAGTGATCGGCGGCGCCATGGAGCAGGTCATCGAGCCGCTGCTGCAGGAATACCAGGCCGACCAGCTGGCCGCGCTGGGCGACTGATTCTTTCCGCTGCGCACCGCGCTAAGAGCATCCCATGCCTACCATCGAGTCCCTGCTGCACAGTGCCGATCTGCCGGATTCGCCGAGCGCCAGGCTGGATGCCGAGTGGTTGCTCGCTGCCGCCCTGGGCAAGTCCACCAGCTACCTGCGCGCTTGGCCCGAGCGTGAGGTGCCGGGCGACCTTGCCGAGCGCTTCGCGGCTGATCTGGCCCGCCGTCGGCGCGGCGAGCCGGTTGCCTATATCCTCGGCCGCCAGGGCTTCTGGAGCCTGGAGCTGGAGGTCGCGGCGGATACCCTGATTCCGCGTCCGGACACCGAGCTGCTGGTGGAAACCGCTCTGCAGCTGCTTCCGGCAAGGCCGGCCCGGGTACTCGACCTGGGCACCGGAACCGGTGCGATCGCGCTGGCGCTGGCGGCTGAACGGCCGCAGTGGCAGGTCAGCGGTGTCGACCGGATCGAGGCCGCGGTCGCGCTCGCCGAACGCAATCGCCTGCGCCTCGGGCTGGGCAATGCCCACTTCGCACGCAGCGACTGGTTCGCCGAGATGACGGGGCAGCGCTTCCAGTTGATCGTCAGCAACCCGCCGTACATTCCTGCCAGCGATCCGCATCTGCAACAGGGCGACGTGCGCTTCGAGCCGCAGAGTGCGCTGGTGTCCGGGGTGGACGGGCTGGACGACATCCGTACGATCATCGCCCAGGCTCCCGCCCATCTAGCCGCGGGCGGCTGGCTGCTGCTGGAGCACGGCTTCGATCAGGCGCCGGCGGTGCGTTCACTGATGGCGGCGCACGGCTTCGAGGCGTGCGAAAGCCGCCGCGACCTGGGCGGCCACGAGCGCGTCAGTCTCGGGCGGCTGCCATGACCTTTCTGTTACGCGAGGTGCTCGATGCTGAGTGACGAAGAACTGCTGCGTTACAGCCGGCAGATCCTGCTCGAGCAGGTCGATATCGGGGGGCAGCTGCGCCTCAAGCAGAGCCGGGCGCTGATCGTCGGCCTCGGCGGGCTCGGCTCGCCGGTGGCGCTGTATCTCGCGGCTGCAGGGGTTGGCGAGCTGCATCTGGCCGACTTCGACACGCTGGACCTGACCAACCTGCAGCGCCAGATTGCGCATGACAGCCGCTCGCTGGGGCTGCACAAGGTGGATTCGGCCATGGCCCGGCTGGAAGCATTGAACCCGCATGTGCGCCTGATTCCTTATCGCAGCGGGCTGGATGCCGACTCGCTGGATGCAGTGGTCGCCCAGGTCGATCTGGTGCTCGACTGTACGGACAATTTCGCCATCCGCGAGGCGGTCAATGCAGCCTGCGTGAGGGCCCGAAAGCCTCTGGTCAGCGGTGCGGCGATTCGTCTCGAGGGACAGCTCTCCGTGTTCGATCCGCGGCTGGAAACCAGCCCCTGCTATCACTGCCTATACGGGCATGGCAGCGAGGCCGAGCTGACCTGCAGCGAGGCGGGCGTGGTCGGTCCGCTGGTGGGCATGGTCGGCAGCCTGCAGGCGCTGGAGGCGCTCAAGTTGCTGGCCGGATTCGGCCAGCCATTGATCGGCCGTCTGCTGTTGATCGATGCGCTGTCCAGCCGTTTTCGCGAGTTGCGCGTCAAGCGCGATCCGCATTGCGCGGTGTGTGGCTCGACCGATGAGTGATTGCAACGCCCCCGTCGGCGTATTCGATTCCGGCGTCGGCGGGCTTTCGGTGCTGCGTGAGATTCGCCAGCGCCTGCCGCACGAATCGCTGCTGTATCTGGCCGACAGCGCTCATGTGCCCTATGGCGAGAAGAGTCCGGAGTACATCCGCGAGCGCTGCCGCATCATCGCGGCATTTTTCGTCGAGCAGGGCGCGAAGGCACTGGTGCTGGCCTGCAACACCGCGACGGCGGCCGGTGTGACCGAGCTGCGCGAGCTGTACCCGGATTTACCCATCATCGGCATGGAGCCGGCGGTAAAGCCCGCCGCCGCGGCCACCCGCAGTGGCGTGGTAGGCGTGCTGGCCACCGCCGGTACGCTGAAAAGCGCCAGATTCGCTGCGTTGCTAGATCGCTTCGCCGGCGACGTGCGCGTTATCACTAGGCCCTGCCCGGGACTTGTCGAGCGTATCGAGGCGGGCGATCTGAATAGCGTCGAGCTGCGCGTCATGCTCCAGGGCTGGGTCAAGCCACTGCTGGCGCAGGGCTGCGATACCCTGATCCTGGGCTGCACCCATTACCCGTTCATTCGACCACTGTTGGCGCAGTGGCTGCCCGGCGACGTCCGTCTGATTGATACCGGGGCGGCCGTCGCGCGACACTTGCACGAACTGCTGGCCGAACGCCATCTGCTGAGCAGCGGCGAAGCCAGTCAGCGGTTTTATTGCAGCGGCGATCCGCAGCGAATGGCCGAGGTGTTGCCTACACTTTGGGGAGAGCAAGCAGAGGTCGAGTTGTTCTCCGGTAGGAACTCCCGCCGCGGCGGAGTTTCTCAGTTTGATGCTGGCGATAATTAACCAAACAAACGCAGTGTTTTATAAAGAGGAAGTACCCATGAAAAAACTGTTTACCCTGGCTGCAGTAGCGGCACTCTCGGCGGGGCAGATGGCGGCTGTTCAAGCGGTGGACTTCACCGTTGCGGTCGGCCAGACCGACGAGTCGACCATGACCTATCGCCTGGGTGCGCAATTCGACTTCAACAGGAGCTGGTTCCAGACCAGTGTCGGGCGACTGACCGGCTATTGGGATGCGGGTTACACCTACTGGGAGGGCGACGAGTCCACCAGCAATCACAGCATTTCACTGGCTCCGGTCTTCGTCTACGAGTTCGCCGGCCAGTCGGTCAAGCCTTATGTCGAGGCCGGCATCGGCGTGGCGGCATTCGAAAACACCGAGGTCGAGGACAATAGTCTGGGTTCGTCATTCCAGTTCGAGGACCGTATCGGTGCGGGTCTGCGCTTCGCCGGTGGCCATGAGGTCGGCATACGCGCGATCCATTACTCCAACGCCGGTATCAAGGATCCGAACGACGGCGTCGAGAGCTATGCCCTGCATTACCGGATGGCCTTCTAAGCGATAGCGCACCCTCCTGCAGGGCTTTCGCCGGCCCTGTAGTGCGCCTGCTCAGTCATACGCCGTGGCGCTGCCCTTGCGCTCTTCGCGGCAATCCTGCGAACCCAGTTCGAACTCGCGGCAGATCAGCGGGCGATGTGCATAGATAGTGCAGCGCATGCTGTCCCGGTCAAGCGCCGCGCACCAGCCGTCATCCAGCCTACGCATGACTTCGCCGCCCCAGCTGTCCCTGTCGATGAACCGCTGCGGTACACCGGTATCGCCGAACAGCATGACTTCGAGACGGCAGCAGCACGCCGCGCAGGTGGAGCAGCTGACGATGGGGTCTTCGAGTTGCTTGAGCGGGATGGTCGAGTCAGTCATGACGGCAGTCTAGCCAATGTGATCGGCTCGGGCAGAGAGGCGGACGGCCCCAGCGGGCGTGGGGGCGCTAATTTCAGGATTCTTCGCTCAGCTGCTTGTTGCGCCACCCCTTGCCGCCGGGCAGCACCAGGTTGAGCAGAAGCGCGATGATCGCGCACAGCGAGATGCCGGACAGGGTGAACTCGCCGTAGCCGATCGCCATGCCGCCGATGCCGAACACCAGCGTCACCGAGACGATGATCAGGTTGCGTGCTTCGGACAGGTCGACCTGATGGCGGATCAGCGTGCTCAGGCCGACCACCGCGATCGAGCCGAACAGCAGGCAGAGAATGCCGCCCATGACCGGTACCGGAATGCTCAGCAAGCCGGCGCCGAACTTGCCGATGAAGGCCAGCGCGATGGCGAATATCGCCGCCCAGGTCATGATCTTCGGGTTGTAGTTCCTGGTCAGCATCACCGCGCCCGTTACTTCGGCGTAGGTCGTGTTCGGCGGCCCACCGAACAGGCCGGCCGCGGACGTCGCCACGCCGTCACCCAGGAGCGTGCGATGCAGGCCCGGCTTCCTCACATAGTTGTTGCCGGTCACGCTGCCGATGGCGACCACGCCGCCGATATGCTCGATCGCCGGAGCCAGGGCTACGGGGACCATGAACAGAATGGCGCCGATGTTGAACTCCGGTGTGATGAAGTTGGGCATCGCCAGCCAGGGCGCCGCGGCGATGCCGCTGGTGTCGACCACGCCGAAGGCAAAGGACAGGCCGTAGCCCACCGCGACGCCGGCGAGAATCGGCACCAGACGGAACAGCCCCTTGCCCAATACCGCTACCAGCAGCGTGGTGATCAGCGCCGGCATGGAGATGAACATCGCCGTGTGGTACGTGATGAGTTGAGCGCTGCCGTCGCCGGCCTTGCCCATGGCCATGTTCACAGCCACCGGCGACAGCGCCAGGCCGATGGAAATGATCACCGGAGCGATGACCACCGGCGGCAGCAAGCGGTCGATGAAGCCCGGTCCTTTCAGGCGCACGGCGAAGCCGAGCAGCACGTAGACCAGGCCGGCCGCGACTACGCCACCGAGTACCGCGGGCAGACCGAACTCGCCCTTGGCAGCAATGATCGGGGCGATGAAGGCGAAACTGGACGCCAGAAACACCGGCACCTGGCGTCGCGTCACCAGCTGGAACAGCAGCGTGCCGAGACCCGCGGTGAACAGTGCGACGTTGGGATCCATTCCGGTGATCAGCGGCATCAGCACCAGCGCGCCGAACGCGACGAACAGCATCTGCGCACCGGCCAGCACCTGGCGGGCGACAGGTTCTTGCGGGTTCGTCATGCTCAGACGTCCTTCTGCTTGGTGCCGAAGATCTTGTCGCCGGCGTCACCCAGGCCGGGAACGATGTAGCCGTTCTCGTCCAGACGCTCGTCGATGGAGGCGGTGAAAATCATCACGTCGGGATGTGCACGCTCGACCGCGGCGATGCCTTCCGGTGCGGCCACCAGCACCAGTGCGCGAATTTCCTTGCAGCCGGCCTTCTTCAGCATGTCGATGGTGGCCACCATCGAACCGCCCGTCGCCAGCATCGGATCGATGATGATGGCCAGACGCTGGTTGATTTCCGGTACCAGTTTTTCCAGGTAAGTCTGCGCCTGCAGAGTCTGCTCGTTGCGCGCGATGCCGACCGCGCTCACCTTCGCTCCTGGAATCAGACTGAGCACGCCGTCGAGCATGCCGATGCCGGCGCGCAGGATGGGCACCACCGTGATCTTCTTGCCGGAAATCTTCTCGACCTGCACCGGGCCGCACCAGCCGTCGATGCTGCAGTGCTCCAGCGGCAGGTCGCTGGTCGCCTCGTAGGTGAGGATCGAACCGACTTCCTGGGCCAGTTCCCGGAAGTTCTTGGTGCTGATATCGGCACGGCGCATCAGGCCGAGCTTGTGACGGATCAGCGGATGGCGGATCTCTCGAATAGACATGGGGGCGGCTCCGGCGCTCGATTAAACCGACGTAGAGTAAAGCATCGCCGTGCCACGGGCTACGCGGGTTACGTTGATCTCGCGACTTGCTGAGCCGGGGGCGGTTGAGTATCGTGCCGACCCTTCGCTTCAGGACCGCACAGTGGTCTGAACTGACTGACCGGTCAGGCAGATTGCATAGGCAGCGGGTCGTTTTTTCAGGCGGTCGAGCGCCTGGCGACTTTTCAACCAGGCCCGTTCCCGCGATTCTGACTTCTCAACGCTAGCCCATCTGGAGAAATGCTCCATGTCCGTCGATCTCGTACACATCCGCCAGATCATGGCCGAAAGCGACTGCCTGTACACCGAAGCCGAAGTCGAAGCGGCCATCGACGCCGTCGCCGGGAAGATCAATGCCGAGCTGGCGGAGCGTAATCCGGTAGTGTTCTGCGTGATGAACGGCGGGCTGATCTTCGCTGGAAAGCTGATGACCAAGCTGAATTTCCCGCTGGAGCTGTCCTATTTGCACGCTTCGCGCTATCGCAACGAAACCAGCGGCGGCGAGCTGTTCTGGAAGGCCAAGCCGGAAATCTCCTTCATCGATCGCGATGTGCTAATCATCGATGACATTCTCGACGAAGGACACACGCTGGGCGCGATCATCGATTTTTGCCGGCATGCCGGTGCCGCCGCGGTGCACACCGCAGTGCTGATCGACAAGGATCATCAGCGCAAGGCGCGCCCGGATCTCAAGGCCAACTATGTGGGCCTGCGCTGCATCGATCGGTTCATCTTCGGTTATGGCATGGACTACAAGGGCTATTGGCGCAACGCGCCGGGCATCTTCGCCGTCAAAGGGCTGTGATAGCCGCCGCCGCTTTCGAGCGGCGTATCCGATAGCACCTGAGCCACTCCTGGCGACCCGAAGTTCGGGTCGCTATGACGCTACCTCGCGGCATCGTGTTTCGTTTCGTCACAAACGCTCCGCGGTTGCGTAACGCAACCACACGCATCAGGCGTTTTGCGCTTGCGCGCCTTCCCTTCGTCCCATCTTCATTTCCCGCGCCGTAGTGCTCGCGACAGCGAGACCGCTCCAGCTACACCTACGACTTTCGGATAAACGTCACAAGTTTGCGTGTCGTTTTGTCACGGCCGCTCTATATCGGCCTTTGCCGCCCGGGGAATCATGGCTAAGCTCGATGTGCCATACCCCGGCGCGGCGCTGTGCCATCGCGCTCAAATCCAATGCTGGGACGGTCTTTCATACTTAAGGATGACAGGCTAAATCAAACCTTCGTGCGCTTAACCCTCCGCAGAGCTCTGGGTAGGGTTGGCGTACATCGAACCAACCAGGAGCGCCTCATGACAAAAACAACAAGGCAAGGAATCTTCCAGCCCACATCCCTCGCTCTGGCGATTGCCCTGAGCACCGCGGCACCGGCTTACGCGGTCAACTTCAACATCGGTGAGATCGAAGGCCAGTTCGACTCATCCATGTCGATCGGCGCCAGCTGGTCGATGGCGGATCGGGATATGGACCTGGTTGGCGCAGCCAATGGCGGCACTGGCTTCACTCAGACTGGTGACGACGGGCGACTGAACTTCAAGAAGGGCGAGACCTTCTCCAAGATCTTCAAGGGTGTGCATGACCTCGAGCTGCGCTATCGCGACAGCGGCGCGTTCGTGCGCGGCAAGTACTGGTACGACTTCGAGCTTAAGGACGAGAGCCGCCTGTTCAAGGACATCAGCGACAGCAACCGCAAGGAAGCCGCGCAGTCTTCCGGCGCTGAAATCCTCGATGCGTTCCTCTATCACAACTATTACCTGGGCGAGCTGCCAGGCACCGTGCGGATCGGCCGGCAGGTGGTGAGTTGGGGTGAGAGCACCTTCATCGGCAACTCCATCAACTCGATCAACCCGCTGGACGCCGCGGCGTTCCGTCGCCCGGGCGCGGAGATCAAGGAAGGCCTGATTCCGGTCAACATGCTCTACGTCTCGCAGAGCCTGACCGACCGCCTGAGCATGGAGGCGTTCTATCAGCTGGAATGGGATCAGACGATTGTCGATAACTGCGGAACGTTCTTCTCGGGAGCTGATGTCGCGGCGGATGGCTGTGACAATAATTACAACGTCGGGCCGGCTGCGCTTGCCTCGGCATTGAACGGGCCATTGGGAGGCTTCGCCACGGCCGCCGGCGTTTCCTATTCCGACGAGGGCGTGATGATCCCGCGCGGTGGTGACCGTGATGCTCGTGACTCCGGTCAGTATGGCCTGGCATTGCGCTGGCTTGGCGACAGCACCGAGTACGGTGCCTATTTCATGAACTATCACAGTCGTACGCCGATCGTGAGCACCCATACTGCCGGCCTTGGGACCTTTGCTGCTGCCCAAGGGGCTGGAGCTGCAGCCGGCCAAGCGGTAATCGAGTCGGTTGTGGCGCAGCTCGTGCAGGCAGGGATTCCGTTGGCTCAAGCAATTCCGATGGCTCAGCAGATGGCGGGAGGACTCGCTGCTCAGGCCGGCACCGCGATCGGCGGCGCGGTGTTGCTCGGCAACGGTCAGTACTACTTGGAATATCCTGAAGACATCCAGCTTTACGGTTTGAGCTTCTCTACGACGTTGCCCACCGGCACAGCCTGGTCCGGTGAAATGAGTTACCGGCCTAACGCGCCTATCCAGATCAATGCCACCGACGTCACGCTTGAGCTAACTGACCCCACTCGGGCAGGGCTAGATAATCGCGGCTATAACCGCAAGGAAATCACCCAACTGCAAACTACCTTCACGCATTTCTTCGACCAGGTGCTGGGGGCGGAGCGCGTGACTGTGGTGGGCGAGATTGGTTACGCGCATGTTGGCGGACTGGAGAGTACAAGCGAGGTTCGCTATGGCCGCGACCCCAACTTCGGTACGCCTACCGACGCTGCCGCGCTGGCTGCCAACGGCTGGCATGGTTTCGTCACCGCCAACTCCTGGGGCTATCGCCTGCGCGCCATCGCCGACTACAACAACGTCTTCGCCGGCATCAACCTGAAGCCGAACCTGTCTTTCTCCCACGACGTCGATGGTTATGGCCCGAACGGTCTGTTCAACGAGGATTCCAAGGCGCTCAGTATCGGTCTGGATGCCGAGTACCAAAACACCTACACCGCCAGCCTGTCCTACACCGATTTCTTCGATGGCGACTACAACATGCTGACCGATCGTGACTTCCTCGCCTTCAGCGTCGGCGTGAACTTCTAAGGAGACCTGTGGATGTTCCTGCCGAGGTCTGCATGGGCCTTGGCAGGCGAAAGGGATACGCAAGGCCTCCGGCCAAACAAGATCAAGAGGAACTGGAATCGTATGAAAACAACAAGAAAACTATTCAGTGTCTTGGCCCTCTCCCTGCTGGCAAGCAGTGTGATGGCCGCTGTATCGCCTGAAGAAGCGGCCAAGCTCGGCACTTCGCTGACGCCGCTGGGCGCGGAAAAGGCCGGCAACGCCGACGGCACCATTCCGGAGTGGACCGGTGGCCTGAAAACCGATGCCGCGCCGCTCAAGAATGGTCATCTGACCAACCCCTTCAAGGACGAACAACCCAAGTTCGTGATCACCGCGCAGAACGCCGAGCAGTACAAGGACAAGCTGACCGCAGGTCAGATGGCCATGTTCAAACGCTACCCGGAAACCTACAAGATTCGCGTGTTCCCGACTCATCGTTCGGTCGCCGTGCCGGATGAGATCTACGAGGCAGCGAAGAAGAGTGCGGTGAATACCGAGCTCGTCGAGGGCGGCAACGGTATCGCCAACTTCACCGACAGCCGTTATTACGCGTTCCCAATTCCGAAGAATGGTCTGGAAGTGGTGTGGAACCATAACACCCGCTATCGCGGTGGCAACGTCCGTCGCAATATCGTCCAGGCTACCCCGCAAACCAACGGTAGCTACACCATGGTTCACTTCGAGGACGAAGTGGCGTTCCCGCTGGGTATGACGGATCTGGATCCCGAGCGCGCCAAGAACGCGCTGCTTTTCTTCAAACAGCGGGTGACTGCGCCGTCTCGCCTGGCAGGCGACGTGCTGCTGGTGCACGACTCGCTCGATCAGGTGAAGGATCCGCGTCAGGCCTGGATCTACAACGCCGGCCAGCGCCGTGTGCGGCGAGCGCCGCAGGTCGCCTACGACGGTCCGGGTACCGCGTCGGACGGCATGAGTACCACCGACGACTTCGACATGTTCAACGGCGCGCCAGACCGCTACGACTGGAAATTGATCGGCAAGAAGGAGCTGTACATTCCCTACAACAGTTTTGAAATTGCCTCCAGCGACCTGAAGTACGCCGACATCATCAAGGCCGGGCACGTCAATCAGGATCTCGCTCGCTATGAGCTGCACCGCGTGTGGGAAATCGAGGCGAACCTGAAGAGCGGCGAGCGCCACATCTACGCCAAGCGTCGTTTCTTCGTCGACGAGGACACCTGGACCATCGTCCAGTCGGAGCTGTACGACGGTCGTGGTCAGCTTTGGCGTGTAGGCGAGGCCCACTCGCTGCAGTACTACCAGCACAAGGTGCCGGCTTACGCGTTCGGGGCGCTCTACGACATCATCTCCGGCCGCTACATCGTCAACGGCATGAGCAATGAGGAGAAACCTCATGAATTTGGCTATCGTGCCTCCGCTCGGGACTTCACGCCGGCTGCCCTGCGTAACGCAGGGGTGCGCTGATCGACTGACATTTAACCTGTGAATAAGGCGGCCAGGTGGCCGCCTTTTTTTTTGCGGCGAACCAGTGGATGATAATTTCCATTCGGTGCCCGAGGTCAGGACGATCGCATTGCTGGAACACTGGGCCCAATATGCGACGTGTGCAACGACAAGGCTGGCGTTTCGGCTGCCCGTGGTAACGACCGAGCGCGATGCCTGGCACAGACCGCGCTGTGTTTCAATGGACTGATTCGAACAAGAGAACCTTTGCCATGTCCGTACGCTTCATTCCTGATGCGCTCAGTGCAGAGGCAGGTGCCGTAGAGCAACTCGCATCCATTCCTCGGCTGCCGCCGCTGCATATCGACCGGCCCAGGCTGGTTCGTGCGCTGCTCGATACCGATTGCCGTCTGCGCCTGATCTGCGCCCCAGCCGGGTTTGGCAAGACCGTGCTGATGAGCGAGTGCGCGCGCTTGGTGCCTCCGGGCACACGCCTGGTGTGGCTGGATCTCGGCGGGCGGGCATGTACGGTTCAGGCGCTTTACGGCCAGTTGAGCGATGCGTTGGGGGAGCGGACGGGCAAGGATGATCGTTCCGAGAACGACATGCTGGCGCTGCTGCGACAAGTCCGGCAGCCGCTGTGGATCATGCTCGACGACTACCCGCGTGATTACAGCCCGGAACTCGATGCTTGCATTGATATGTTGTTGGACATGGGGCCGGCACAAATCAGTTGGTGGGTATCCAGTCGCCGCCAGCCAGCGTGGAAGCTTCCACGGCTCCTGCTGCAAGGGCACCTTCTGGAGCTGGAGGCGGAAGCGCTGGCGTTCACCGCCGAAGAGCTCGAGCAACTCCTGAGCGTCCATCGTCTGACGCTCTCGTCCGAGACTTTTCAGCAATTGCATCATGTGATGGAGGGGTGGCCGGCTGGAGTCTGTCTGATGTTGCTCCACGCCGATGAGCAGGCGCTGCGTGAGCGTCTGGTTGCCGGGACGCCATTGCTGCGTGATTACGTCCAGCGTGAGGTCATGGCTGGACTGAGCGATGAAGTGCGGCGGGCCATGCTGGCACTGGCGCGTATGCCGCGTTTCTCGGCAGAGCTTTGCGACCATGTGCTCGACGGTGTTGGTCGCGAAATCCTCGATATCCTCAAGACGCTCCAGCTCTTCATTCGGCAGATCGATAACTGCGGTGAGTGGTTTCGCCTGTGGAAGCCGCTGGCGCTGATGCTGCAGCGCTCCGCAGAAACGACCGCGCCGACCCAGGCCCATCTGCGTGCCTGTCAGTGGTTCGCCAGTCGCGGCGAGATGCGCGAGGCGGTAGAGCATGCATTATGGGCCGGCCAGCCTGAGGTCGCTGCCAACTACCTGCAGCGTTACGGACAGGAACAGTTGCTGATCGGCGATAACGTATCGCGCTTTCTGAAATGGCGAAGCGAGCTGCCACAGGACCTGTTCGCCAGCACCACGCGCCTGATCGTTTTGCAGGGCTGGGCGCTGATCATTTCGGCGCGACTTGATGAAGTGGATGACTGTCTGGCCGAGCTGGCCAAGTTCTTCCCCCAACCCGATGCGCGCCGGCAAGCCCAGTTATTGGCTCAGTGGCAGGCCCTTCGGGGGTTTCTGGCCCGCCTGCGCGGTGAGCCCGAGGCACGACAGCACTGCCTGCAGGCGCTGGAAGTGCTCTCCGACCACGCCTGGGCGCAACGCGTCCTCTGTTTGCAGGTTCTGACGCAGCAAGCCATGGCCGAAGGCGAGCTGGAGCTTGCCCAGCACTACAACAGCGAGGGCATGAAGCTCGCACGGCTCAAGGGCAGTGTGCTCTATGAGGTAATGCTCAGCGTCGACCGAATCCAGTTGCTGGAGCTGACCGGCGAGTTCGAGCGGGCGGTCGGGGTGCTGAACGAGGCACTGCAGGCTCTGCGCGAGTCGGTTCGACACAGCCCGTTGATCGGACGGCTGCAGCTGTTGCAGGGCCACCTATTGGCCTATCAGGGGCTCGACGACCCTGCGCAGGAGGCCTACCAGCTGGGCAAGGCCGAGACCGAAACCTGCGGCGACTCCTACTGCTTCTTCGGTTACGTCGGGCTTGCCGAGCTGGCGGCGCGCAATCAGGAGTTCGCCTGCGCTTATCACTGGCTGCGCGACGCCGAGCGGCTGTCACAGTGGCGCCATGTCCCTGAGGCACGTTTCCGCGGCATCCTGCCGCTGATAAACGGAGTGGCCTGGCTACATCAGGGGGAATTGCGCAAGGCTCGCAGTGCACTCTGCCAGGTGTTGGAACTCTACGAAGGGCGCGGTTATCTGTCGCCGTCCGGCTTCTACGAATTGCTGCCGAGGGTGCGCCGCTATCTGGCTGTGATCGACATCCTGGACGGGCAGCCGGCGAAAGCGATTGCCGCGTTACGTGAACAGATCGAGCAGAACCTCGCTGCGCAGCGCCTTGGACTTGCGTGCGAGTGCCGTTTCAGCCTGGCTGAGGCCTTGCACGTCGATGGCCAGGCGGTAGAAGCGGAGGCCGAGGTGCGTCTGGCGCTGGGAGAGGCGGCTCGGCAGCATCTAGTCAAGCCGCTGTACGAACTGGCGCACCGCCAACCTCAGTGGCTGGCGCGGGTGCTGCCTGCGGTGAAGGGGGAATCGCTGCGGCAGCGTCTGTTGAGATACGAGCGCGAACCGGAGACTACTCAGGCCGCGACGGAGGAAACCGTTCTCAGCAATCGCGAGCTCACTGTCTTGCGCCTGATCGCTCAGGGCTGTTCGAATCAGGAGATAGCCGAGCAGTTATTCATCTCGCTGCATACGGTCAAGACCCATGCGCGGCGGATCAACACCAAGCTGGGGGTCGCGCGCAGGACTCAGGCGGTGGCCAAGGCCAAGGCGCTTGCCTGGCTCTGATGCCGGGGAACACCGTTGCGCCTGGGTCAGACGCCAGGCGCAACGGTACGCTGCGGATACGTTGATCGGCAGCGGGAAGAGAGTTCTTGTTGTTGTTTTGAGGACGATCGGGGGAAACGCGGCAACCTGCAGGCAGTCAGGCTGAAGCCGCTACAGCAGGGCGGGCTGCAAATCTCCGTGAAGTGCGCGTGGCGGCATCTGCTCGCCGCGTTCGATGGCGAGGCTGACCTGCAGGCTGGTGATCAGGCGTTGCAGCTGTTGCTGATCGCGCCACTGCTCCGCACTGATGAAGCGCTTCACCGCGACGCCTTCGGCGCCGGTCAGGGTCAGCAGGATGCTGCCGTCCGGCTTCTCGATGCTGAAGTTGACGTTGTAGCGGGGACGAAACACATCACTGATCTTCTGGAATGGACTCGTCATGCCTAAATACCTGTATAGGGGGTTGCCAGCAATGGACCCGGTAAGGCGATGACAAGTTTCCCGGGCGCAGCGTGTCCTGACTGCTGCAAAACGCCGCAATGCTCCTTGGCGTTACGCCTGGCTGCTCAGCTCGGCCAGCGCTTCCGGGCTGCTCTTGAAGGCCTTGGCGAACAACTCACGGTGCCGCGCCATGAAGATCCCGATATCTTCGGCCTGCTGCTCACTCAACGAGGGCGATGCCTGTTGCAGTACGGCCGCTAGCGCCTCGGCCAGCTCAAGCATTTTGTCGTGACGATCGGCTTCGGCTTTATCCATGAACAAACGCTCCAGGTCCCGACTGCTGCGGTACACCACTTCGACGGCCATTTACCACCTCGGTCATTGGCAGATTGATACTGTTTATTTGTACAGGATAAGCGGGCGCGGCGAAGATTGGTAGCGTGCCGTTGCGTCAGTGAGCGAAATGCCCTTGCAGCCGCTCGGCGTGAAACTCCAGAGTCGCGGCGCGATATCCGCTACGCAGCAGCGGCAGCGGCAGGCAGGACTCCCAGCGCGCGCCCGGTTGCAGATCGCCGGGCCCTTGGTAGGCGGGAGCGTCATAGGCACGGCGCGCAAGGTTGGTGCGTGAGCCCGGGGAATAGGCGGCCACCTCCCATTGCAGACTCTGCAGCTTCCTGTCCGTGTGGTTGACCAGTTGCACATGCAGCGGCTGAGCGCCCGGGCAGCGCTGCGGGTCGTGGGTTAGCCGGATCTCGAGGCGCGACAGCAGCCGCTCCTCACGATGTTCCTGCCAGAGCACCCAGCCGGCGACAAGTGCCAGACCGAGCACGGCCCCCAGCGAGATCGGCACCGCTCTCAGCGGGTAGCGGACCAGCAGTACCAGCCAGGTGAGGATGAGCAGGGCGCCGATCAGCATGAGCGCGCCCCTGCGGACAAACGGCTAAGCGACATGGAAGACCTCCGCATTGACCGGCTCATGCTAACCCGTGCCGGGCGAGGCTGCGCAAGGATGGGGCGCGCATTTGTAGCAGGATGTCAGTCGCTGGTTTTGCCTCGGCTGGCCAGGCGCTCGAGTGCGGCTCGTAGCGCCGGATCACGAATGCCTTGGGCGGCCGCCTGAATGCTGTCAGCGGCGTTGCTCGACAGCGGCGGTGTAGCGGCAGGCTGGTGCCTCGGTGGCGGCGGTGGCTGTACCTTGAACTGGATACGAAGCAGTCCGGCGAACTCTTCCATGGCTTCCAGCTGGCGTTGCAGGCGGCGCTGCTGGTAACGCAAGCGTGTGGCCCAATGGCCATCGGTGACGATCAGTAACAGACAACCCTCACGCCAGGAGGCCACGCGGCAATGCTCACGCGCAGCAGGCTGCAGCTGGCTCTCCAGCAACCGCTGCAGATGCTCGAGTCGCAGCGCCTCCCCGAACAAGGCTCGGAGCGGCTTTGCTTCGCGCAACAGTGAGGCCGGTGCGCGGGCCGGTGATGGGCGGAAGGCCATGATGGTCGGAAGATCCGTGATGACGGCATTCATGGTAACAGAAGGCCGCACGGCCGAAGCCGGCCAGTACGGGAGGCGTGTGGTTGAAATGAGGCGTCACGAGCCCCATGTTGAGCGGCGAACGGTCGCCTGCCAGCGCCATTGGCGGGTCGCCGTGCTGCGCAGTCAGGCACCTTTCCTCAGTGCCGTTTCCGAGTAGAATGGCCCCTTTGCACGTTGCCGTGACCTCACGGACGTGCCTCCATCCCCAGCATGGAAGTCTTTGTCGATATGTTTGCGCCTTTATTGAAGAAACTCTTTGGAAGCAAGAATGAGCGTGAAGTCAAACGCATGCTCAAGGCGGTGCAAGCCGTCAATGCACTCGAAGAGCAGATGCTGTCGCTCTCCGACGAGCAACTGCGCAGCAAGACCGAAGAGTTCAAGGCCCGTCTCGAGAAAGGCGAAACCCTCGACCAGATCCTCCCCGAAGCATTCGCCGTCTGCCGTGAAGCCGGCAAGCGCGTCATGGGCATGCGCCACTTCGACGTGCAGCTGATCGGCGGCATGACCCTGCACGAAGGGCGTATCGCCGAAATGCGCACCGGTGAAGGCAAGACGCTGGTGGCAACCCTGGCGGTGTACCTCAACGCACTGGCCGGCAAGGGTGTACACGTGGTCACCGTCAACGACTACCTGGCCCGCCGCGACGCCAACTGGATGCGTCCGCTGTATGAGTTCCTCGGCCTCACCGTCGGTATCGTCACGCCGTTCCAGCCGCCGGAAGAAAAGCGCGCCGCCTATGCCGCCGATATCACCTACGGCACCAACAACGAGTTCGGCTTCGACTACCTGCGCGACAACATGGCGTTCAGCCTCCAGGAAAAGAACCAGCGCGAACTCAACTTCGCGGTCATCGACGAAGTCGACTCCATCCTGATCGACGAAGCACGTACCCCGCTGATCATCTCTGGCCAGGCCGAAGACAGCTCCAAGCTCTATCAGCAGATCAACCAGCTGATTCCTCGCCTCAAGCAGCACATCGAGGAAGAAGAAGGCGTCGTTACCCAGGAAGGGCACTTCAGCATCGACGAGAAGACCCGTCAGGTCGAACTGAACGAGCAAGGCCATCAGTACATCGAAGAGCTGCTCACCGCAGCCGGCCTGCTGGCCGAAGGCGAGAGCCTCTACTCGGCGCACAATCTCGGCCTGCTGACCCACGTGTACGCCGGGCTACGTGCCCACAAGCTGTTCCACCGCAACGTCGAATACATCGTGCAGAACAACCAGGTGCTGCTGATCGACGAGCACACCGGCCGGACCATGCCGGGGCGCCGGCTCTCGGAAGGGCTGCACCAGGCCATCGAGGCCAAGGAAGGGCTGCAGATCCAGCCGGAAAGCCAGACCCTCGCTTCCACCACCTTCCAGAACTACTTCCGCCTCTACAAGAAGCTCGCCGGCATGACCGGCACGGCCGATACCGAAGCCTTCGAATTCCAGCAAATCTACAACTTGCCTGTGGTGGTCATCCCGACCAACAAGCCGCTGGCGCGCAAGGACTTCAATGACCTGGTCTACCTGACCCAGGAAGAGAAGTTCGCCGCGATCATCGCCGATATCAAGGAATGCCGCGAACAGGGCCGCCCCGTGCTGGTCGGCACCGCGACCATCGAGACGTCCGAGTACGTGTCGCGTCTGCTGGAGAAGGAAGGCATCGAACACAAGGTGCTCAACGCCAAGCACCATGACAAGGAAGCCGAAATCATCGCCCAGGCCGGTCGCCCGGGTGCGGTGACCATCGCCACCAACATGGCGGGTCGTGGTACCGACATCCTGCTCGGTGGCAACTGGGAAGTGGAAGTCGCGGCACTGGAGAATCCGACCGAAGAGCAGGTCGCGCAGATCAAGGCCGACTGGCAGAAGCGCCACCAGCAGGTGCTGGAGGCCGGCGGTCTGCACGTGATCGCGTCCGAGCGTCACGAGTCGCGGCGTATCGACAACCAGCTGCGTGGCCGGGCCGGTCGCCAGGGCGACCCGGGCTCCAGCCGTTTCTACCTGTCGCTGGAAGACAGCCTGATGCGCATCTTCGCCTCCGACCGGGTGAAGAACTTCATGAAGGCGCTGGGTATGGAGTCCGGCGAGGCCATCGAGCACCGCATGGTCACCAATGCCATCGAGAAGGCGCAGCGCAAGGTCGAAGGCCGCAACTTCGACATGCGCAAGCAGCTGCTCGAATACGACGACGTGGCCAACGAGCAGCGCAAGGTGATCTACCACATGCGCAACAGCCTGCTGGCGGCGGACGAAATCGGCCAGACCATCGCCGAGTTCCGCCAGGAGGTGCTGGACGCCTCCATCAGCGCGCATATCCCGCCGCAGTCGCTGCCCGAGCAGTGGGACATTCCCGGTCTGGAAGCGGTGCTCTACAGCGATTTCGGCGCGCGCCTGCCGATTCAGCAGTGGCTCGACGAGGACGAGAAGCTCTACGAAGAGACCCTGCGCGAGAAAATCATGCAGGCGCTGCTGGCGGACTACCAGGAGAAGGAAGAGCTGGCCGGCCCCGAGGCGCTGCGCACCTTCGAGAAGCAGATCGTGCTGCGCGTGCTGGACGACCTGTGGAAAGAACATCTGTCGACCATGGACCATCTGCGCCACGGCATTCACCTGCGCGGTTATGCGCAGAAGAACCCGAAGCAGGAATACAAGCGCGAGTCCTTCGCACTGTTCCAGGACCTGCTGGAATCCATCAAGCGCGACAGCATCCGCGTGCTTTCCCACGTGCAGGTTCGCCGCGAAGACCCGGCCGAAGAAGAGGCCCGTCTGCGTCGCGAGGCCGAGGAGCTGGCCAAGCGCATGCAGTTCCAGCACGCCGAGGTGTCCGCGCTGGATCAGCCCGAAGAACAGCCCGAGGTGGCCGGCCAGCCCGATGTCGCGGTGGCGCCGGTGCGCACCGAGCCGAAGATCGGTCGCAACGAGCCTTGCCCATGTGGCTCGGGCAAGAAGTACAAGCATTGCCACGGACAGGTCCAGTAAGCCCGACCTTGTCCCGTTGATCCACGCCGCGACCGGCCTGTGCCGCTCGCGGCGTTTTTCTCCCCGTCACCTGGCCTGTTGGCCACCACTGTCTTGAAGGAGCGCTCCATGGCTGTCGGTCTTGGTCCTTTACCTACACTGCATCCGGTTCCCGGCTTCGAGCTGGGCATCGCCTCCGCCGGCATCAAGCGCCCGGGCCGCAAGGACGTGGTGGTGATGCGCTGCGCCGAAGGTTCGCGAGTGGCTGGAGTGACCACCACCAACGCGTTCTGTGCCGCGCCGGTACTGATCACCCGCGAACGCATGCACGGTCCGGTGCGCTACCTGCTGACCAACACCGGTAACGCCAACGCCGGCACCGGGCCTCAGGGGCTGGCCGACGCCCGTCGCACCTGCGCCGCGCTGGCAGCGCTGACCGGCGTTGACGAGACTGCCGTGCTGCCGTTTTCCACCGGTGTGATCGGCGAACCGCTGCCGGTGCAGAAGATCGAGTCGGCATTGCAGGCCGCGCTCGACGACCTCTCGCCCGATCATTGGGCCGAGGCCGCGACCGGCATCATGACCACCGACACCCTGCCCAAGGGCGCCAGCCGACAGTTCCAGCACGACGGCGTCACTGTCACCGTCACCGGTATCAGCAAGGGCGCCGGGATGATCCGGCCGAACATGGCCACCATGCTCGGCTACATCGCCACCGACGCCAAGGTGGCCGGCAACGTGCTGCAGGATCTGGTGCGCGATGCGGCGAACAAGTCTTTCAATCGCATCACTATCGATGGCGATACCTCGACGAACGACTGCTGCATGCTGATCGCCACCGGCCAGGCTGCATTGCCGGAGATCACATCCGCCGCCGGCGAGCTGTTCGGCAAGCTCAAGCAGGCGGTTCTCGAGGTGTTTATGGAAGTGGCCCAGGCCATCGTCCGCGATGGCGAGGGAGCGACCAAGTTCGTCACCGTGCAGGTCAACGGGGGCGGCAATCATCAGGAATGCCTGGACGTCGCCTACGCCGTGGCCCATTCGCCGCTGATCAAGACTGCACTGTTCGCGTCCGACCCGAACTGGGGCCGCATCCTCGCCGCCGTGGGGTATGCCGGTGTGCCGGATCTGGATGTGAGCAAGATCGATGTGTTCCTCGGCGAGGTCTGCATCGCCAGCCAGGGTGGCCGCTCGCCCAGCTATACCGAAGAGCAGGGCGCCGCGGTGATGGCCCGTGAGGAGATCAGCATTCGCATCGAGTTGGGCCGCGGCAGCTGCAGCGAGACCATCTGGACCACCGACCTGTCCCACGAGTACGTGAAGATCAACGCCGAATACCGGACCTGATCGTCTCGCCCCTCGCTATTCCCGTTGCGCATGGGCCCATGTGCAGCGGGAATTGCCTTCTCCACGCGTTGAGCTTTAACGTCCGCTGACTCTGTCGACGTGAGGCGCATCGATCATGGCTTTGCAACTGGTTATTGGCGACCGCAACTACTCGTCCTGGTCGCTGCGGGCTGCGCTGGTTCTGGAACTGTCCGGCCAGCCGTTTTCGGATATCCCCGTAGCGCTCTATCGACCCGAGAGTCGGGCGCGCCTGCTCAGCTACTCGCCAACTGGCAAGGTGCCGGTGCTGCTGACCGATGAGGGCCCGGTATGGGACTCGCTGGCCATTGCCGAGTACCTCGCCGAGGTTGCGCCCAAGGCGCAGCTTTGGCCACAAGAGCGTTATGCGCGAGCGCTGGCGCGCAGCATCTGTGCCGAGATGCACAGCGGCTTTCAGGCGCTGCGCAGCCACCTGCCGATGGATATGGCGCGTGATCAGGCACTGGCGCAGTTCCCTGAAGCGGTGCAGGAGGACATCGATCGGATCTGCGCGATCTGGGCCGACTGCCGCGGGCGCTTCGGCCAGGGCGGAGCTTACCTGTTCGGTCAGCCAGGCGTCGCCGATGCCTTCTACGCGCCGGTGGCGTCGCGCCTGCGCAGCTATCGGGTTGAGCTGCCACCCGTCGCGACGGCTTATGTCGAGACGATCCACCAATGGCCAGCCTTTCAGCGCTGGCGCGAACGAGCCGTGCAGGAAGTGATGAAGTGAAGCGTATCCATGTTGCTGCGGCCGTCATCCGCGGGCCGGAATCGAGCGTATTGATCGCCAAACGCCCACTCGACAAGCATCAGGGCGGTCTGTGGGAATTTCCGGGCGGCAAGGTCGAGGACGGTGAAGGCGTGGAATCGGCGCTGGCCCGTGAGCTGCAGGAGGAGTTGGGCATCGAGGTGACCCAGGCCCAACCGTTGATACAGGTACGCCACGATTATCCGGACAAGCAGGTCCTGCTGGATGTCTGGGAAGTGCTGGCGTTCGCTGGCGAGCCGCACGGTGCCGAGGGCCAGCCGCTGGCCTGGGTCGCCCCGGAGGCGCTTGTCGACTACAGTTTTCCCGCCGCCAATCAGCCGATCGTGACCGCTGCCCGTCTCCCGCAGCATTATCTGATCACCCCGGACGGCCTTGCCATGCCGCGTTTGCTCGAAGGAATTGCGCGGGCGCTGGATGGAGGCATTCGGCTCATCCAGTTGCGTGCGCCGTCCCTCCCGCCTGCGGACTACCGGGCGCTTGCCGAGCGTGTGCTGGCCCTGTGCGCGGGACGTGCCCAACTGATGCTCAAGGGCCCACTGGAGTGGGTCGAGGACTTTCCCGGCGCGGGTTGGCACCTCACTGCCGAACAGCTGCGGCAGGTCGGAAGCGGGCGGCCGGTGCAAGCGCAGCGATGGCTGGCAGCGTCCTGTCATGGGGCAGAAGAGCTGGCACTGGCAGCGGCATTGGAGGTAGATTTCGTCACCTTGTCGCCCGTGCAGAGCACGGCGACTCATCCCGGCGCGCCTACTCTGGGCTGGCAGGGGGCAGCGGACTTGCTGTCAGGCTTCGACCGGCCGGTTTTCCTGCTCGGTGGGCTACAGGCAGGCGATATGGGACGGGCTCGGCAGATAGGCGCGCAAGGCATTGCGGCCATCCGCGCGTTCTGGCCGGATTGAACCGCGGAGCCAATCGCGGGTCACTGCCGATGCCGCCTGAAAGACTGCAACTGAATATGTTTCATTGATAGTGAAAAGCAATGAAGGCTATTCCCTTAATCAATTAACAGTATGTTGTCGGGTGCGCTATCGTAGGCGCCGTCAAAGTTTTTGAATTCCTTTTCCAAAACCCCGAGGAGTTAGCATGTCGTTGATCAACACTCAGGTTCAGCCGTTTAAAGTCAATGCCTTCCACAATGGCAAGTTCATCGAAGTCACCGAAGAGTCCCTGAAGGGCAAGTGGTCCGTGCTGATCTTCATGCCGGCTGCCTTCACCTTCAACTGCCCGACCGAAATCGAAGACGCTGCCAACAGCTACGCCGAGTTCCAGAAGGCCGAGACCGAGGTGTACATCGTCACTACCGACACCCACTTCTCGCACAAGGTCTGGCACGAAACTTCGCCGGCCGTTGGCAAGGCTCAGTTCCCGCTGATCGGTGACCCGACTCACCAGCTGACCCGCGCTTTTGGCGTGCACATCGAAGAAGAAGGCCTGGCTCTGCGCGGCACCTTCCTGATCAACCCGGAAGGCGTGATCAAGACCGTCGAGATCCACTCCAACGAGATCGCTCGTGACGTGTCCGAGACCCTGCGCAAGCTGAAAGCTGCTCAGTACACCGCCGCTCACCCGGGTGAAGTCTGCCCGGCCAAGTGGAAAGAAGGCGAGAAGACCCTGGCTCCGTCGCTGGACCTGGTCGGCAAGATCTAACGTCTATCTGCCTTGCTTGCCTGTCGAGGGAGCTGCTGTTCACTCCTTCGACCCGACGCCTGGACGCGAACCGTCCGGGCGTTTTATTTCCTGAATTCCGAACGGGGTACCGCTGCTCATGTTGGACACCAATCTCAAGACCCAGTTGAAAGCCTACCTGGAGAAGGTCACCCAGCCCTTCGAGATCGTCGCGTCCCTCGATGACGGCGAGAAATCCCGGGAGCTGCTGAGCCTGCTGCAGGACATCGCCGGCCTCAGCGACAAGATCACCTTGAAGACCGACGGCGACGATGCGCGCAAGCCGTCGTTCTCGCTCAACCGCATCGGCGGCAATATCAGCCTGCGTTTCGCCGGCATCCCCATGGGCCACGAATTCACCTCGCTGGTGCTGGCCCTGCTGCAGGTCGGCGGGCACCCGTCGAAGACCGCACCGGAAGTCATTGAGCAGATCAAGGCGCTCGACGGCGACTACCGCTTCGAAACCTACTTCTCGCTGTCCTGCCAGAACTGCCCGGACGTGGTCCAGGCGCTGAACCTGATGGCCGTGCTCAACCCGAACGTCAAGCACGTGGCCATCGACGGCGCGCTGTTCCAGGACGAAGTCGAAGCGCGGCAGATCATGTCGGTGCCGAGCATCTACCTCAACGGCGAGCTGTTCACCCAGGGCCGCATGAGCGAGGAAGAGATCCTCGCCAAGCTCGACACCGGTTCCAGCGCCCGTGATGCCGAGAAGCTCAAGGCCAAGGACGCCTTCGACGTGCTGGTGGTGGGCGGCGGCCCGGCCGGCGCCGCAGCGGCCATCTACGCCGCGCGCAAGGGCATCCGCACCGGCGTCGCGGCCGAGCGCTTTGGCGGTCAGGTGCTGGACACCATGGCCATCGAGAACTTCATCTCGGTGAAGGAAACCGAAGGCCCGAAACTGGCCCGCGCGCTGGAAGAGCACGTGCGCGAGTACGAGGTCGACATCATGAACCTGCAGCGCGCCAGCCAGCTGATCCCGGCCGGCGAAGACGGCCTGCACCGCGTCCGGTTCGACAATGGCGGCGAGCTCAAGGCCAAGACCCTGATCCTCGCCACTGGCGCGCGCTGGCGCGAAATGAACGTGCCGGGCGAGCAGGAATACCGCGGCCGTGGCGTAGCCTACTGCCCGCACTGCGACGGCCCGCTGTTCAAGGGCAAGCGCGTGGCGGTGATCGGCGGTGGCAACTCCGGCGTGGAAGCGGCCATCGACCTGGCCGGCATCGTCGCCCACGTGACCCTGCTGGAATTCGGCGAAGACCTGCGTGCCGACGCCGTGCTGCAGCGCAAGCTCAACAGCCTGCCCAACGTCCGCGTGCTGAAGATGGCGCAGACCACCGAGGTCAAGGGCGACGGCCAGAAGGTCACCGGCCTGGTCTACAAGGACCGCAGCAGCGAAGACATCCACAGCGTGGAGCTGGAAGGCATCTTCGTGCAGATCGGCCTGCTGCCCAACAGCGAATGGCTCAAGGGCACCCTGGAGCTGTCGCGTTTCGGCGAGATCATCGTCGACGCCAAGGGCCAGACCAGCATCCCCGGCGTGTTCGCCGCCGGTGACGTGACCACGGTGCCGTACAAGCAGATCGTGATCGCCGTCGGCGAAGGCGCCAAGGCCTCGCTGAGCGCCTTCGATCACCTGATCCGCACCTCCGCGCCGGCCTGATCGGGCTCGGCAAACAAAAAGGGGAGCAACCCTGAGGTTGCTCCCCTTTTTCGTGGGCGATTCTTCGTGGGTGACAGGGGGCATGGCGAGTGCCCGTCCCGGCTGAGGATCATTGCGTGCTGGCTGCGGTCTACTCCGGTACACCGTGCTACCGCTCAGGTGGAAGCGAACGCCACGGCTTTGCCACTGGCGTGCATGTCGAGCAGTCCATGGAGCTGTCCACGAAGATGATGAATGCGCAAACGCTGCAGGGGTCTCGCAGGGTCGTGCTGACCTATCCCAATCGCCCGCGCGAGCCCCAGCACGAGAAGATTGTCCACGCCGCATTGGCCGAACGCCTGGCCGTGTTGCTGGGCCTGAGTTACGGCGGCGAATACGATCCGACTCGCCGCTACGACGCCCATCCTTACCTGGTGCCGTCGGGAACCGTTGTCGGTCTGCACGAGGCCCACGAGCTGGGGCTGAACGAAGAGGGCGACCTGTTCGGCGGCGTCGTGCCGCAGCCCTTCGTCGAGACCAAGGCCATCACCCATCCGCTGGTGCGTCCGGACGCCGTGGCGCCGGTCGGCTGGTCGCGCGATTTCGGTACCCAGGTCAAAGGCAGCGTGCTGGCCGGCTACAGCGCGTTCAGCCTGGAGGATGCCAGGGACGCGGGGCGACGGCTGTTGCATGAGGGGGCGGTGCGGATCAAACCGGTCCGCGCGACGGGCGGGCGCGGCCAGCTGCGCGTTGACGACAGCGATGCCCTCGACCAGGCATTGTTCGCCCTCGACGAGAAGGAGCTGGGTCAGTACGGCGTCGTGCTCGAAGCTCATCTGGAGCGCGTCACCACCTTCAGCGTTGGTCAGGTACGTGTCGGCGGGCGTCTGGCCAGTTACTACGGTACCCAGCGACTGACCCGCGACAATGCCGGCAACGAGGTCTATGGCGGCTCGGATCTCGTGGTCGTCGATGGTGATTTCGAGGCGCTGCTGGCACTGGACCTTCCGGAAACCACGCGCCTGGCAGTCAGCCAGGCACAGGTCTACGACGAGGCAGCTTCGAGCTGCTACCGGCACTTTTTCGCCTCGCGGCGCAATTACGACATCGCCCAGGGCATCGACGGGCGTGGCCAACCACGTTCCGGCGTACTCGAGCAATCCTGGCGCATCGGCGGTGCCAGCAGCGCCGAGATCGCCGCGCTCGAAGCATTCAGGCGGGGCAGTGGGGTGCGTGCGGTAAAGGCCTCTTCGATCGAACTCTATGGTGAACAGCAGCAGGTGCCGGCCGGTGCCCAGGTGCTGTATCGGGACGAGGACGCCGAAGTGGGCTTCATCACCAAATGCGTAATGGTGGAGGACTATGGCGACGCATAGCGAGATGGTGAACATCCTGGTGGGCGACGAGCACATCGCCGGGACCTTTCTGTCACCGCCGGAAAAGATGCCCGGCGTACTGTTCGTGCATGGCTGGGGCGGTAGTCAGCAGCGCGATCTGACGCGCGCGCGGGGCATCGCCGGGCTCGGTTGCGTCTGCCTGTCGTTCGACCTGCGTGGCCATGCGCAGACCCGGGCACAGCAGGAAACCGTGACCCGCGAGCAGAACCTCGACGATCTGCTGGCCGCTTACGACCTGCTCGCCCAGCACCCGCATATCGACCCTTCGGCGATCGCTGTGGTGGGTACCAGCTACGGCGGTTACCTGGCAGCAATCCTCACCTCCTTGCGCCCAGTGAAGTGGCTGGCGCTGCGCGTGCCTGCGCTGTACCGCGACGAGGAATGGCAGGTGCCCAAGCGCCAGCTGGACCGCGAGGTACTCAACCAGCTGCGCAGCCGCCGCGTGCGGCCCGAGGAAAACCGTGCACTGGCGGCCTGCGCGGCATTCCGCGGCGACGTGCTGATCGTCGAGTCCGAGCACGATACCTTCGTGCCTCACGAAACGATCATGAGCTATCGCGCCGCCTTTCATTCCACTCATTCACTGACCCATCGGATCATCGATGGCGCCGACCACGCGCTGAGCAGTGAGCGCTGCCAGGAGGCCTATACGTCCATCCTGGTGAACTGGGCGACCGAAATGATCGTCGGCGCGCGCCTCGACGAGAAGTCACCGATCGGCTTCAAGCCGGTCGAAGAGGGCGAGGCGGGCGGCTGAGCGACGGTTGTCCGCTTCAACCCGGCGGCGTGGCGGGCGGTGTCGGGCCGACGAAGCGGCTCCAGCGGCGGTCGAGAACCTGTTGCTTGAGCACCTCGATCACATCCACCAGCAGCTCCTCCAATGCCAGATCGGTGTGCTCGTCCTGATAGACCCAGGCATCGAAGAACTCGTCGGCGAGATTGGCCGCCAACGCCTGGAACTGCGGGCCGCGCATGCCCTCCACGGCGCCCTGCATCAGCCGTGCGGCGATATCGCCGAGGGCATCGTCGAGGGTGCTGGCCAGGCGATTGCCCAGCGGCAGGCGGCGCAGGCTGTGCATTTCCGGATTGTCCTGCAGCGCCTGGTGGATCAGCTGGCTGACGTAGCCTTCGATGGCGCCGCGATTGTCGCGGTAGCCGGTTTCCAGCATGCCTTGCAGGCGCCGCGACAGGTCGTTGAGCACGCGCTGCTTGCGCGGTCGCACCACCTCCTGCAGAAGACGCCGCGAGAGGTCGTCGCTGGCGCCGATCTCCTGCTGCAGACGGCCGAACAGGCGCACCATCACCCGGTCGGAAAGCTCTTCGATCAGCAGGTAGTAATAACGGCTGAACAGCCCATAGACGGCCCACCGGCGCATGTCGATCAGGCCCAGACGCTGCAGGCGAATGAGCAGGCTGCCAACCCGCAGTACCCGCAGCCAGCGTAACCCCGCCAGTGGAATGCAGCCGAGCACGTCATACCAGTGAGCGAACGGGTAGTAGTACCAGCGCGCATAACGGCGCTCGAACAGCGCGACCGTCCAGCCGAGCAGCACGTCGAGAAGGAAGACCGCGACGAAGGCCAGATCGATGTACTGGAAGTTGGCATGGATGCTTTGCTGATAACGCTCGTGGAGCTGCGGCACCAGGCTGGCAAGGGCCGTGTTGACCGGCTGCAGCGCGAACAGGCTATCGAACAGGATCAGCGCCAGGTTCACGCAGACCAGCAGGACGATGAAGGCTTCCCAGGCGGCATGCAGCCCGTCGCGCCGTCGCGCCTGTTGATCCACGCGGTGCTCAGTCATCCGCGCCGGCTGCCGCGGCGGCGGGTTGCCAGAGGATCTCGCCACACCCCTGGCGCCGGGCAATCAGGCGGGCGGCGACGAACAGCGCATCGGACAGCCGGTTCAGATAGGCCAGCAGCACCGGGCGCACGGTTTCGCTGGCATTGAGCTGCTGGCAGCGGCGCTCGGCAGTGCGCGTCACGCTGCGGCACAGGTGGGCGAGGGCGATGAGTCGCGAACCGCCCGGCAGGATGAACTCCTTGAGCGGGCCCAGCTCCTGGTTCCAACGGTCGATGGCCTGCTCCAGGCGCTCGATCTCGCTTTCCTGCAGCGCCTGGTAGTCGGGCATCGCCAGCTCGCCGCCAAGATCGAACAGGCGGTGTTGGCACGGGCCGAACACGCTGATCAGCTCATCGAGCGCCGGCCACTGCACCTGCGCATCGGCCAGCTCGGCAAGCAGCAGGCCGAGCTGGCTGTTGAGCGTATCGACCTCGCCCATGGCCTCGACGCGGGGGTGATCCTTGGCGACCCGACGGCCGTCGCCCAGGCCGGTTTCGCCGCTGTCGCCGGTGCGGGTGTAGATCTTGGATAGTCGATTGCCCATGGTTTTTCCTTGTTCAGGTCGCAGTCGGCTCGACGGGCGAGCTTAGCGGCAGTCGCAGGGTGAAGGTGGTGCCGTGGCCGGGTTGGCACTGCACCTCCATCTGACCCTGGTGATTGTTGGTGATGATGAAATACGAAACGGAAAGGCCCAGTCCGGTTCCCTGGCCGACTTCCTTGGTGGTGAAGAAAGGTTCGAAGATGCGCTTGCGCACGTTCTCGGGGATGCCGCCGCCGTTGTCCTCCACCTGGATTTCCGCCCAGGGCGGGTTCAGCCGGGTACGCAGAATGATCTGCCCGGGCTCACCGCTGTGGTGCGCATGGATGGCCTGGGCCGCGTTCTTCAGCAGATTGAGCAGCACCTGCTCCAGCTCGTTGCCGATGCAGGGCACCCGATCCACGCGCGGGTCGAAGTCACGGACGATATCGATGGCCTTGAAGTCGAAGCCTTCCATCAGGGCGAAGTCGTTTCCGGCGATCTCCAGGGCCTGGTCGATCAGCACCGGCAAATGGCAGTCGGCCAGTTGGCGGTTGCTCATGCGACTGAAACTGAGCATGTGGCTGACGATCTTCGCGGCCCTCGAGCCGGCCTGCTGGATGCCATCGAGCAGCTGCGGCACCTCGCGGCGCTGCAGGTACTGGTTGACTGCCTCCAGGCGCACGCCGGTTTCTTCGGCCGCCTCGCGATTGCGCTCGAGCTCGGCGGAGAGCCGGCGACGTATGTTCTGGGCGTTGTGCAGGATGGCGCCGAGGGGGTTGTTGATCTCGTGAGCCATGCCGGCCGCCAGGCTGCCCACCGAAAGCATCTTCTCCGACTGCACCATCATTTCTTCCATGTTGATGCGCTGGGTGATGTCGTCGATGCGGATCACCACGCCACGACCGCCGCCGGTCAGTGGATAGCAGGTGAGCGCGTAGTGGTGTGGCTCGTCGTTGCGCAGCCAGGTCACTTTCTCGATCTTTTCCACCACATGCTGCTCGGAGCTGCGGCGGATCTGCGTGAGGAAGGGCTTGAGCGGCTCGAAGGCGACGAATACCGGCTGATTCAGCGCATCGTCCAGCGGCGTGCCGGAAAGGGCGCTGGCTTCCTGATTCCATTGGGTGACGTAGAGCTGCTCGTCGAGGGCGATCAGCGCCGAGGGCATCGAGTCGATGATGCTATTGAGGTATTTCTGGAAGCCGGTGAGCTTCTGTTCGATCTTGCTGCGCACCTGCACTTCCAGCTCCAGTTTACGGTTGGAGTGGCGCGTTTCCTCGGCCAGACCCTGGGCATGGTCGAAGGCTTCCTGGGCGTCGTCACGGGCGCGCTTGAGCTGCTGCTCACGGGCTTCCATGCGCGACAGCATGGTGTTGAAGGCATCGGCGAGGCGACCGATCTCGTCCTGGTTGCCGGGCTTGGCGCGCAGCGAATAGTCCTCCTCGCGGGTGACCTGGCGCGACAGCGCCTCCAGATCGCGAATCGGCCGGGTAATGAGCTGACGGATCTGACGCGCCACCAGAATCCAGAGCAGCAGACTGGCTACCAGAATGGCCAGGCTCGCCGTCAGCGTGCCGGTGTAGAACGCGCCTGGCAGTTCGCTGCTGGCCACCATCAGCAGATGCCCGGCGCTGCCGTCCGCTTGCGGTAGCCTGACCAGCAGGTTGGCGCGGATTTCGCCAGCACGCCAGTCGGCGACCTTGTCGATCCGCTCCGGCAGCCGCAGCCGCTCACCCTGCTGCAGCTGCGCAAGGCTGTTGCCGTCGCGGTCGTAGATCACTGCTGCGCGCAGCGGAGCGTAGCCGTCCAGGCGCCTGAGCAACTCGCTGGCTGCCTCGGGCGAGGACAGGGCGCGGCTGCTCAGCTCCTCGGTGGCGAAGAGTTCGCCAAGCGTGTGCATGGCTTGCGGGGCGACGCTCTGCCGCGAGATCCAGTAGGCGGCACTGATGAAGGTGAGGTTGGATACCAGCAGCACGGCGGCGAGCAGGACGAGCAGGGCGAGCAGCAGCTTGCGGCCGACCGGGAGATTTTCGAGGCGCTGACGCAGCTTCATGGAACGGGCACGGCTTGGCGGAGGGTTTCAGCAGGGTAGCCGTCGCTCAGTCCGTGGGCAATCCGCGCAGGCCGAGGTACTCCCGCAGACGGTCATGCAGATCGTGCAGCCTCGGAACGGCGACGCCCAGCGCATCGGCGGTTGTGCAGGCATGGCCAAGCAGGTAGGCGATTTCGGTGCGGCGGCCGAGCCGGACATCCTGGTGCATCGATGAGTAGTTGGCGGCGGTCGCTTCGACTACTCGCCACACGTCGCTTTCCAGCTCCTCGGCTGCCGCGCGCTGGCCGCAGGCAGCGAGCAGCCGCGAGAGTTCGTTGCAGAGCGCGGCGAGCTGAGCGCGGTGCTGGCGCAACTCGCCATTGCGGCAGTCGTGGAGGACGGTGAGCGGATTGATCGCGCAGTTCAGCGCGAGCTTGCGCCACAGTCGGCCGAGGATGTCGTCGCTCCAGGCATTGGGGATGCCGGCCTTGTCGAGTTCACCCAACCATCCGGGGGCGCAGCCGCCATCTGCGTCGCCCAGCCAGTTCTGTCCGCGGCCGGCGAACACGACGCGCGTCGGTCCGTCCCGGTAGGCGCCTTCGGTGCTGGAGACGAAGATGCAGCGTACCAACGGCCACCGCTCGGCGATGGCCTGCTGGCTGCCCAGCCCGTTCTGCAGCAGGAGGATCTCGCAACCGGGCGCCAGGCGGGCTTCCAGCTGCGCGATGGCGGGCTCCGCATCGTAAGCCTTGCAGGCGACCAGCAGGCGTTGGATAGGCATGGGGGCGTCCGGCAGTTCCGCCGTGATCGCCTGCTGGCTGGTCTGGCCTGCCTCCTCGAGGGTGAGGCCGCCGGCCTGCCGGTAATCGGCGAGGCGTTCGGCCGAACGCAGGATGATACGTACCGGCAGCCCCGCTCTGGCCAGACGGGTAGCCCAGAGGCTGCCGAGCGCGCCTGCGCCGAGAACGTGCCAGGTCATCGCCTCAGGCCGGCTGCTTCAGGCGCAGCGGAACGATACGCCCGGTGCTGTAAGCGCTGGGCAGCAGGGTTGCCGCACGTTCGATGATGGCCTGGGGCGTCACCGGCAGCGCTTCGGCGTCGAGGCTGACCAGGCTGATGCCGGCCTTGATCGAGACGAAGCCTTCGCTGGTCTTCAGCGCCCGCAGGTTTAGCCCTTCGTGCAGGCGCTTGAAGCTGCTCGGCGAGCAGCCTTTCAGATCGTCGATCAGCGCCAGCAGCCCGAACTGCTTTTCGTCGATCCGGCACACCACATCCAGCGGCCGGACCAGCTGCTGCAAACGCCCGGCGATGGCACGCAGGATCTCGGCATAACCGGCTTCGCCGTAACGTTCGTTCAGCACTCCGGCGTCGGGCAGGCCGATCTGCAGGTAGCACAGTGCCGTGCCGCGGCTTTCCACCTGACGCAGGCTGGCGGCCAACTGCTGGTGCAGATAGCGGGCATTGCCCAGTCCGGTCAGCGGGTCCAACAGGCTCTGCTGTTCAAGGCTGGCGACGTTTTCCGCCAGTTGGTGATTTTCCTGCTTCAGGCGCTGCAGGGAGGCGCACAGGCGGTCGGCTGCGTAGATGCGCGGCAGCAGCTGCTCGTTCATCGTCGACTTGCTGATGAAGTCGTCGACGCCGTGGTCGAAGGCCTCGCCGAGGGCATTTTCGCTCTCGCGACCGGTGAGCAGGATGATGTAGCTGTAGTGGCCGCTGCTGGCGTCGCGCTGACGAATCTGGCCGGTGAGCTCCAGGCCGTCCATTTCCGGCATCAGCCAGTCCGCCAGCAGAACGTGGGCGGGACGCTGGGCGTGCTGCGCGAGGGCATCGGCAGCGCTGCTGGCGAAGCGTACGTCCTGATAGCCGGCTTTGCTCAGCGCGCGGCCGATCATGACGCTGGAGAATTTGGCATCGTCGACGACGAGGATGCTCAGCTGGGGGTTGGGCATGGCGAGCTCAATGAGTTGGAGGGGGACGTCCTGTCACTCCGGGGGCGGGCGCTGACACGTCGAATCGCTATAATGACCGCGCTTTCTTAACCGTCAAGACACGCGCGCTCGGCTCATGCGGCCCGTCGCGCAACATAGTGGAGGAATCCCATGCCCTCGTTCGACGTGGTGTCCGAACTGGACAAGCACGAAGTCACCAACGCGATCGACAACGCGATCAAGGAACTGGATCGACGTTACGACCTGCGCGGCAAAGGCAGCTTCGAGCAGAAGGACCTGACCGTGCAGCTGACGGCAGAAGCCGAGTTCCAATTGGAGCAGATGCTCGAGATCCTCAAGTTGAGCCTGGTCAAACGCAAGATCGATATCCAGTGCCTCGAAGTCAAGGATGCCTACGCTTCCGGCAAGACCATGAAACAGGAAGCGGTGCTGCGCGAAGGGATCGACAAGGAGCTGGCGAAAAAGATCGTCGCCCATATCAAGGATGCCAAGCTCAAGGTGCAGGCAGCGATTCAGGGTGAACAGGTCCGCGTGACCGGCAAGAAGCGCGACGATCTGCAGGAGGCCATCGCCCTGCTGCGTGGCCACGAGTTCGGCATGCCGCTGCAGTTCAACAACTTCCGCGACTGATTCCCGCCGCGCTTCGGCGCACGCATCAACCCCCCGCTTTCCTCGGTGTCCCGGCTGCGCGGACACCGATCCTTCGAAGGAGTATCTCCATGGACCTCTCCGTCGACTATCTGGTCGATCTTTCCGAAGCCTGGCTGCCGGTCGCGCTGCAGTACGGCGCCCAGGTCACGCTGGCGCTGCTGACCTTCCTGTTCGGCTGGTGGCTGATCAACACCCTCACCGCCAAGGTCAGCAGTCTGCTGCAGCGCCGTCAGGTGGACCCGACCCTGCATGGCTTCATCGGCAGCCTGGCCAGCGTGGTGCTCAAGGTGCTGCTGCTGGTCAGCGTGGCATCGATGATCGGCGTCGAAACCACCTCGTTCATCGCCGTGATCGGCGCCGCGGGTCTGGCCATTGGCCTGGCATTGCAGGGCAGCCTGGCGAACTTCGCGGGCGGCGTGCTGATCCTGCTGTTCCGCCCGTTTCGCGTTGGCGAGTGGATCGAGGCGCAAGGTATCGCGGGCACCGTCAACTCCATCCAGATCTTTCATACGGTGCTCAAGACAGGTGACAACAAGACCGTGGTGGTGCCCAACGGCGCGCTCTCCAATGGCCATATCACCAACTTTTCCCGTGAGCCGCGCCGCCGTGCCGATATCAACATCGGCATCGATTACAGCAGCGACATCAAGCTGGCCCGCCAGATCCTGCTGGAAATCGCCGAGGACCCGCGAGTGTTGCGCGAGCCCGAGCCGGTGGTATTCGTGACGGGGCTCGGCGACAGTTCGGTGAACCTGTCACTGCGCGTCTGGGTGGCGACCGCTGACTTCTGGCCGGTGACCTTCAGCTTTACCGAGCAGGCCAAGGAGCGCCTGACAGCCGCGGGCGTCGGGATTCCATTCCCGCAGCGCGTGGTGCACCTCGTGCAGCATTGATCACCCTTTGCAAACGAAGCGAAGCCGGCATCTGCCGGCTTCGTCGTTTTCAGCTGCGTTCCGAGGCGCCTTCGCCTTCGCCGTCAAGCGGCTGCTGGCGAGTTCGGGTCCATTGCCAGGCGATCAATACCAGCGTCGGTATGCCGAGCAGGGCGGTGACCAGGAAGAAGTTGCTGTAACCCAGGTGCTCCACCATGACGCCGGAATACCCACCGAGCAGGCGCGGAAGCAGCAGCATCAGCGAGCTGAGCAGCGCGTACTGGGTCGCCGAGAACTTCAGGTTGGTCAGGCTCGACAGGTAGGCGACGAACGCGGTGGAGGCCAGACCGCCACTGAAGTTGTCGCAGGAGATGGTGACGATCAGCATCTGCAGGTTGGCGCCCATCTCCACCAGCAGCATGAACATCAGGTTGGTCGCCGCGGAGGCGACGCCACCGATGAACAGGATCGGCAGGATGCTGAAACGCACGATCAGCAAACCGCCGAAGGCCGCTCCCAGCAGCGTCATCACCAGCCCGAACAGCTTGCTTACGCTGGCGATCTCGTCCTTGGAAAAACCCTGATCGATGTAGAACACGTTGGCCATCACGCCCATCACCGTATCCGACATGCGATAGGTGGCGATCAGCCCCAATAGCAGCAGCGCCTGCCAGCGGTAGCGCACGATGAAATCGGTGATCGGCGTCAGCACCGGCCCCATCAGGATGCGTCCTGGGGCCGACAGGCAGCCCCAGCAGATCAGGAGGTACATGGTGCCGCGCGGCCAGTAGCCGCCCCAGTAGGACTGGAACATGCCGGTAGTGGAAACCATCAGGATGATCAGCACGATCACCGATACCGCCTGGTGGGCGAAGTCGAAGCGCGTCGGCCGCTGGCGCGCCTTGGCCTGGCCGAGAATGTGGCGCACCGGGACGAACAGCGCGCGGCCCACCGGCGATACGCTGCCGAGAATGAACAGCGCGTACAGTGTGGCGCGCGGCCAGGCCTGGGCGATCAGCGCGTTGATCATCGCCGGCACCGAGATCAGCAGTACCAGCAGCAGCCCGACCGCGGCCAGCTGATGATTGAAGGTGTAGCGCGAGGGTTCGTTGGGTAGCGGCGCGGCGACGTCCGGCTCGCGGATCACCAGGCTGGTGACCAGGCCTGGCACGATGAGCAGGGCGAAGACGAGGTAGGTGGTGGTCCATGCCGCCTGGTCGTAATTCAGGTTGCTGGAGCCCAGCCATTCGGCGAGGAACAGGGCACCGGCGCTGGCCAGCAGCATGGCGATGCGGTAACCGGTCATGTAGCTGGCGGCAAGGGTCGCCTGCAGCTTGTCCTCGGCGATCTCCAGGCGGTAGGCATCGATGGCGATGTCCTGAGTGGCCGATGAGAACGCCACCACCACGGCGAGGGCGATGAGCATGGTGAGATTGTGCTGCGGGTTGCACAGCGCCATGCCGATCAGGCCGACGGCGATCAGCGCCTGGGACAGCACCAGCCAGGAACGTCTCCGGCCCAACGAGCCGATCCAGGGCAATCGCCACTGGTCGAGCATCGGCGACCACACCCATTTGAAGGCGTAGGCCAGGCTGATCCAGCTGGCGAAGCCGATGGTCTCCCGGGAAACACCCGCCTCGCGCAACCACACCGAAAGGGTGGAGAACACCAGGACCGCCGGCAGACCGGCTGCGAACCCCAGCAACAACAGGGCGAGCGTGGCAGGACTGGCGTAGGCGGCTAGCGCATCGCGCCAGGTATCACGGGACATACATCAAGGTTCTGTGCTGATGGGACGAAGGGCGCACTCTAACCGTTGAGCTCCGTCGAATGCCAGCCGTGCCGACGCATGTCCACGCGGTCGTTGACGATGGTCAGGCCCTCGGCGCGCAGCCGCATGCGTTGCTCGTGCCCGGCCGCTGTGCCGGCTGGCAGGCTGAGGCGGCCGCCGGCGGCGATCACCCTGTGCCAGGGCAGGCTGGTGTCATCCGGCAGCTGCGACATCAGGCGGCCAACCCAGCGCGCGGCGCGGCCGAGGCCGGCCATGGCGGCCAGCTCGCCGTAGCTCACCACCTTGCCCGGCGGGATCTGTGACATCACCAGGTAAACGGCGGTGCGCCGCGTTTCGGCATCGGCACCGGGGGGTAACAGCGGTGCGTGGTCATTCATGCAGAGCTTCCGGTCGGTGGTGAAGGTCGGCTCGCCGAACTCGTGATCCATTCGGCGGTCTGTGCTTGCTGTAGCTGAATGCATAGGGATAATGCCAGCCTTTCAACCGACTTCGACCATAATCCCAGCACATTTATGCTCACCAGAACCCTGCTTTGCGCGACCCTTTCCGCCGTTGCCCTGCCTTCGCTCGCCGACACCGTGTGGCTGAAGAATGGCGATCGCCTCACCGGCAAGATCAGCGTGCTCGATGGCGGCAAGCTGCTTATCGAGACCGAATACGGCGGCTCGATCCCGCTGAAGTGGAACCAGATTGCCACGCTGGAAAGCGACCAGAAGCTGCTGATCAAGCAGGATGACGTCACCGGTGAGGTCGCCCAGTCGCTGCAGGCGGCCGAGCAGGGCCAGGTCACTCTGGTCAACGGTGCCGCGCCGCGCACCGTGGAGCTGGCGAGCATCACCCAGATCATCCATCCCAAGCCGCTGATCCAGGACTTCACCTGGAAGGGCAATGTCGACGTGGCGATGGACTACAAGCGTGCCGAGACCGATACCGACGACTACGACGTCTCCTTCGACACCAAGGCGCGTCACGGCCTGTGGCGGCACAATGGCACCGGCAACTACAACCGCGAGTACCGCGACGGCGTGACGGTCACCGACAACTGGGATGCCGAGTACGCGCTGGACCGCTTCCTCGACGAGCACTGGTTCTGGCAGGGGCGGTTGAGCTACAAGCGCGACCAGATCGAGGACGTGCGCCGTCAGCGCACCATCGGTACCGGTCCCGGTTACCAGTTCTGGGACAACGAGCTGGGCGCCTTCTCCTTGGCCAGCCTGATCAACCGTAGCGACTACGAGTTCGCCGACGGCGACAAGGAGAACTTCTACCTGGCGGCGATGAAGTGGGACTACAACCGCTACCTGGTGGGCAAGACCTTCGAGCTGTTCAGTACCGGCGAACTCGGCAAGCCGCTGGAGAACGTTGCCGACTACGCGCTGGATGCCGAGGTCGGGCTGCGCTACAAGGTGACCGACTGGGCCTCGCTGAGCATGAAGGCTCAGAAAGACATCATCAGCGGTGCCGACAGCGACCTCGACGAGACTCGCTACAGCATCGGTTTCGGGGTGGGTTGGTAAGCCCTGGCGATTCGTTCCCGTCTATAGAAAGATGGCAGCCCGATGGCTGCCTTTTCGTTTGCAGGTTCGCTCAGAGGCGCAGCCCGCCGTCCAGCTCGAGGATGCGGCCGGTGTAGTAGTCGTTTTCGAAGATGTAGGCGACCGAGTGGGCGATCTCCGCCGGCTTGCCCATGCGCTTGAGGGGAATGCCGGCGGTCATCTTCTCCAGCGCTTCGGGCTTCATGCTGGCGACCATCTCGGTCTCGATGAAGCCGGGCGCCACCCCTGCCACGCGAATGCCATAGCGCGCCAGCTCCTTGGCCCAGACCACGGTGGCCGAGGCGACACCGGCCTTGGCCGCGGAGTAGTTGGTCTGGCCCATGTTGCCGGCGCGGGAGATCGACGAGATGTTGATGATCGCGCCTTCGCTCTTGAGCTCGACCATCTTCGCTGCGACTTCCCGGGTGCAGAGGAATACGCCGGTGAGGTTGACGTCGATCACCGCCTGCCACTGGGCCAGGCTCATCTTGCTGATTTCGCCATCCTTGACCTTGAGCAGCAGGCCGTCGCGCAGGATGCCGGCATTGTTGACCAGCCCATGCAGGCCACCGAAGTCCTCGGCGACGCGCGCGACCGTCTCGCAGACCTGCTCCTCGCTGGCGACGTTGCACAGGTAGGCGCGGGCCTCGCCACCGGCGGCCTTGCAGGCGGCCACGGCTTCGTCCAGACGGTCCTGGTTGAGGTCCACCAGAGCCAGGCGTGCGCCCCTGCCTGCCAGGTGCTCGGCCATGGCGCGGCCGAGGCCCTGGCCGCCGCCAGTGACGATGATGACCTTGTCTTGCAGTTGCATGCGCGTCTCCTAGTTGTCCTTGTTAAGCGGGAACGACGCCCGCCAGGGAAATCGTTATGCTGGGCGCTCCGTCGTCCCGGACCGTATCGAGGAGCCACAGGTGAGCGCCGAAGCCCGCAAGCATGCCCGACAACTTCTGCTCAAGGAATACCGCGGCGTGCTCTCCACCCATTCCCAGGCCATGCCCGGCTTTCCGTTCGGCTCGGTCGTGCCCTATTGCCTGGACGCGCGTGGCTGGCCGCTGCTGCTGATCAGTCGGATCGCCCAGCACACCCGCAATCTCAAGGCCGATGCGCGCTGTTCGCTGCTGGTCGGTGAGCGCGCCGCCGAGGACGTCCAGGCAGCGGGCCGGCTCACGCTGTTGGCCGAGGCCCGCCAGCTCGACGATGGGGCGGCGATCGAGGCGGCTGCGCAACGCTACTACCGCTACTTCCCCGAGTCGCAGGACTACCACCGCGTACATGACTTCGACTTCTGGGTGCTGGAGCCGGTGCGCTGGCGCTACATAGGTGGTTTCGGTGCAATTCACTGGCTGGACGACGTCGCCTTGGCCAATCCCTTCGCTGTCGAGAATGGCGAGGTGGAGCGGGGCATGGTTGAGCACATGAACGATGATCATGCAGCGGCCATCGCCCACTATGTCGAGCAGGCCGGGCTGTCGCAGGGTGCGCCAGCGCAAATGGCCGGTATCGACAGTGAAGGCTTCCACCTGCGTGTCGGCCATGCACTGCATTGGATAGCCTTCCCCGAGCCCTGCTCGACGCCGGGGGCGGTGCGCCAGGCGCTGGTGGCGATGGCGCGGCGCTGACGCGGTTCAGCTTGGCTTCAGCGGCGCTGCGCATAATCCGGTTACAGGCCTTTTCTCTCCCGGGTTGAATTAGGCCCGGGATGCCGCCATCTACAGAGGACTGGAAGCTGATCTTCCGCCAAGGACCATCGATGCGAATCTTCTTTGTGCTGTTTCTATTGTTCCCGCTGGCCGAGCTGTTCGTACTGATCAAGGTCGGCAGCTCCATCGGTGCGCTGGCCACCATCCTGCTGCTGGTGCTCAGCGGCATTGCCGGTGTTCTGCTGCTGCGTCTGGCCGGTTTCGCCACAGCCTGGCGCGCCCGCGAGCGCCTGGCGCGGGGCGAGTTGCCCGAGCGTGAAATGCTGCAGGGGCTGATGATGGCAATCGGCGGCGGCTTGCTGTTCCTGCCCGGCTTCATCAGTGACGTGCTGGCGCTGATCGTGCTCTTCCCGCCGACACGCAACTTCCTGTTCCGCCAGATCAACCGTCGCATGGAGGCGCAGATGCGCCGTCAGCGCGCCTTCGCCGACGACTTGCAGGCCCGCGCCAACCCGCAACGGCCCAATGTGATCGAGGGCGAATGGGAGCGACGCGATCAGGACAAATGATCCGCTCGCGCGATAACCGGCATGCCAGCAGGCATGCCGTTTTTCATTTGCGGCCATGAAAATTTCATCCGCGCCCCTTGAAATGCTCTTGAACGCCCGCATGTAGCGGACACCGCAAGGTCGCTGTCGTGTTCGACAGTCCGTCTTCTGCGGCTCGCACTGCGGGCCGCAACCGGCACAGCCGGATTTGCCCAACCCGCCGATGAAGGGTCATCGGCATGGAACCACTCTACTAGGAGAGATCGACAATGAAGCTTCGTCCTCTGCATGACCGCGTCGTGATTCGTCGCAGCGAAGAAGAAACCAAGACCGCAGGCGGCATCGTCCTGCCGGGCTCCGCTGCCGAGAAACCGAACCGTGGCGAAGTCGTTGCTGTCGGTACCGGACGTGTGCTGGACAACGGCGAAGTGCGCGCTCCGGCCGTTAAGGTCGGCGACAAGGTGGTGTTCGGCCCGTACTCCGGCAGCAACACCGTCAAGGTCGACGGCGAAGACCTGCTGGTGATGAGCGAGAACGAAATCCTCGCCGTCATCGAAGCCTGATTACCGCGAATCTCCGTACATAATTCACGAATTGAGGATCAATCAACATGGCTGCTAAAGAAGTCAAATTCGGCGACTCCGCACGCAAGAAGATGCTGGTCGGTGTGAACGTCCTGGCTGATGCGGTAAAAGCGACCCTCGGCCCGAAAGGCCGCAACGTGGTGCTGGAGAAGAGCTTCGGTGCTCCGACCATCACCAAGGACGGCGTTTCCGTTGCCAAGGAAATCGAGCTGAAGGACCGCTTCGAGAACATGGGCGCCCAGCTGGTCAAGGACGTTGCCTCCAAGGCCAACGACGAGGCCGGTGACGGCACCACCACCGCCACCGTCCTGGCCCAGGCCATCGTCAACGAAGGCCTGAAGGCTGTCGCTGCCGGCATGAACCCGATGGACCTGAAGCGCGGCATCGACAAGGCGACCATCGCCATCGTCGCCGAGCTGAAGCAGCTGGCCAAGCCGTGCACCGACTCCAAGGCCATCGCCCAGGTCGGCACCATCTCCGCCAACTCCGACGAGTCCATCGGCCAGATCATCGCCGAGGCCATGGAGCGCGTGGGCAAGGAAGGCGTGATCACCGTTGAGGAAGGTTCGGGCTTCGAGAACGAGCTGTCCGTTGTCGAGGGCATGCAGTTCGACCGCGGCTACCTGTCGCCGTACTTCATCAACAAGCCGGACACCATGGTTGCTGAGCTGGACAACCCGCTGCTGCTGCTGGTCGACAAGAAGATCTCCAACATCCGCGAACTGCTGCCGGTGCTGGAAGGCGTCGCCAAGGCCGGTCGTCCGCTGCTGATCGTTGCCGAAGACGTGGAAGGCGAAGCCCTGGCCACCCTGGTCGTCAACAACATGCGCGGCATCGTCAAGGTCGCTGCGGTCAAGGCACCGGGCTTCGGCGATCGCCGCAAGGCCATGCTGCAGGACATCGCCATCCTGACCGGCGGTACCGTGATTTCCGAAGAAGTCGGCCTGAGCCTGGAAACCGCTACCCTGGAGCACCTGGGTAACGCCAAGCGCGTCGTGCTGAACAAGGAAAACACCACCATCATCGACGGCGCTGGTGCCCAGGCCGACATCGAAGCTCGTGTGGCGCAGATCCGCAAGCAGATCGAAGACACCACCTCCGACTACGACAAGGAAAAGCTGCAAGAGCGTCTGGCCAAGCTGGCTGGCGGTGTTGCCGTGATCAAGGTCGGTGCCGGTACCGAAGTCGAGATGAAAGAGAAGAAAGCCCGCGTCGAAGACGCCCTGCATGCGACCCGTGCGGCCGTTGAAGAAGGCGTGGTGCCTGGCGGTGGCGTGGCTCTGGTACGTGCTCTGCAAGCCATCTCCGAGCTCAAGGGTGACAACGAAGACCAGAACGTCGGTATCGCGCTGCTGCGTCGTGCCGTCGAAGCTCCGCTGCGTCAGATCGTTGCCAACGCCGGCGGCGAGCCGAGCGTGGTGGTCGACAAGGTCAAGCAGGGTTCGGGCAACTACGGCTTCAACGCTGCGTCCGACACCTACGGCGACATGATCGAGATGGGTATCCTCGACCCGGCCAAGGTCACTCGTTCCGCGCTGCAGGCTGCTGCTTCCATCGGCGGTCTGATGGTGACTACCGAAGCCATGGTTGCCGAAGTGGTAGAAGACAAGCCGGCCCCGGCCATGCCGGACATGGGCGGCATGGGTGGCATGGGCGGCATGATGTAAGCCGAACGGCCCCTTGGCTCCATAAAAAGAACCCCGCCTCGTGCGGGGTTTTTTTTGCGTGCCGTTCAGTGCATCCTCGACCGTTCGTCAAAAAGAACGCAGGAATTAACTAGCTGAGCTACGGTCAGTTAACAACCGCCTAATCAAGGGTTTACGCCATGAAGCTGGAAATCGCTCGAGGATTGTTCCTCATCGGCGCGCTCGGAGTGACCACGCTTTGCGTAGCGGCATGGAATGAGCCCGGAGCGACACTGGTGCAGAGCAGCGAAAGCCGCAGCTATTGCCCGTTGCCGCCAGGCAGCAAATCCCGCTTCGAGGCGGCGCGCCCCGATCAGGATCTGCTCCTGCTTCTCTACGGCCTGTCACAAGGCATGCGTTAACGCCTCCGGCGTCAGGCGATGCCGGGCGCGGCGGCCGACTGCGGTGCCTTGTCCGGTCTGGCCAGCAGTTCATAGACGGCAGGCAGCACGAACAGCGTGAACAGCGTGCCCACCGACATCCCGGTGGCGATCACCAGGCCGATGTCGAACCGGCTGACGGCGCCGGCCCCATTGGCGATGATCAGCGGCACCATGCCGAACACTGTCGCTGCGGTGGTCATCAGCACCGGCCGCAGGCGAATCGCCGCCGCTTCTTCCACCGCTTCGCGGCGGCTCAGGCCGCGCTCACGACGCAGCTGGTTGGCGAACTCGACGATCATGATGCCGTGCTTGCTGATCAGACCGATCAGCGTCACCAGGCCCACCTGGGTATAGATGTTCATGCTCGACAGGCCGAGGAACAGCGGCACCAGCGCCCCGCACACGGACAACGGTACGGTGACCAGGATCACCAGCGGATCGCGGAAGCTCTCGAACTGTGCGGCCAGGACCAGGAAGATCACCGCCAGCGCCAGGGCAAAGGTCAGGTACAGCGCATTGCCTTCCTGCACGTACTGCCGCGACGCGCCGGCGTAATCGAAGCTGAAGCCCTCCGGCGCTTCCTCGCGGGCGATGGTCTGCAGCGTTTCGATCGCCTCGCCCATGCTGACGATGGGAAAGCCCTGGATCATCGCGGCGTTGAGCTGCTGGAACTGCTTGAGTTGAGTCGGCCGGGCGCGGTCGCGTACCTTGATCAAGGTCGAGAGCGGCAGCATCTGGCCCTGCTGGTTGCGCACGTAGTAGTTGCTCAGCCAGTCGGGGTTGTCGCGGTAGGCGCGTTCGACCTGGGCGATGACCTTGTAGCTGCGGCCCTCGATGGTGAAGCGGTTGATCTCGCCCTCGCCGAGCAGGGTGCTCAGGGTCAGGCCGAGGTCTTCCATGGAGACGCCCATCTGCGCGGCCTTCTCGCGGTCGATCTCGACCACGATCTCCGGCTTGTCGAACGCCAGGTCCACATCGAGGAAGGCGAACTTGCCGGACTCCTCGGCGCGCTTGCGGATGCGCTCGGTCACCTGCAGCAGCGTTTCGTAGTCGTTGGCCGTATTGATCACGAACTGGAACGGCAGGCCTTCGCCGGTGCCGGGCAGCGAAGGCAGGTTGAAACCGAAGATCTGCAGGCCGGGCAGGCGATCGAGCTTGGCCTGTACCTCGGGCAGGATTTCCATCTGCGAGCGCTCGCGCTCGTCCCAGGGCTTGAGCAGGAAGCCGCCAATGCCGCTCTGCACGCCATCGAAGCCGTTGATCTGGAACCAGGAGTAGTACTCCGGGAAGCTCTTGAATATCTCCAGGAACTGGTCGGTGTAGGCGTTCAGGTAGTCCAGGTTGGCGGTCTTCGGTGCGCTGGCCATCATGAAGACGATGCCCTGGTCCTCCTCGGGCGCCAGTTCGCTCTCGGTGAACATCAGCAGCACCGGAATCAGTGCCAGCACCAGCACGGCGAACACCAGGACCACCGGGCGGGTGTTGAGGGTGCCGTGCAGGGCGCGCTGGTAGCGCTGCTTGAGGCGTTCGAACAGCTCATCCAGGCGATGGGCGAAGCCGCTGGGGTTCTCTTCGTGGCGCAGCAGCTTCGAACACATCATCGGCGATAGCGTCAGCGCCACCACGCCGGAAATCAGCACGGCGCCGGCCAGGGTCAGGGCGAACTCCTGGAACAGCGCACCGGTCAGCCCCTGCAGGAAGCCGATGGGAGCATAGACCGCGGCCAGGGTGATGGTCATCGAGACCACCGGCATGGCGATCTCCCGGGCGCCGTCGAGCGCCGCCTGGAACGGCGATTTTCCCTGCTCGATGTGCCGGTGGATGTTCTCCACCACGACGATGGCATCGTCCACCACCAGGCCGATCGCCAGCACCATGGCCAGCAGCGTCAGCAGGTTGATCGAGTAGCCCATCGCCTGCATGAAGAACAGCACGCCGATCATCGACAACGGGATGGTCACCACCGGAATCAGCACCGTGCGCAGCGAGCCGAGGAACAGGAAGACCACGACGATGACGATCACCGCGGCCTCGGCCAGGGTCTTCACCACCTCGTCGATGGACGCCTGGATGAACTCGGTGGCGTCGTAGGCGATGGTTGCCTTCAGGCCCGGCGGCAGCTGTGCCTCGATCTGCGGCATGATCGCGCGCACTTCCTTGATCACGTCCAGCGGGTTGGCGCTGGGCGTGCCCTTGATACCGATATAGACCGAGGGAATACCGTCGAACGAGCTGATCGAGTTGTAGCTTTCGGCGCCCATCTCCACCCGTGCCACGTCACCCAGCAGGACGCGGCTGTCGCCCTGGGTCTTGAGCGGGATGGCGGCGAACGCTTCCGGCGTCTTCAGCTCGGTGTCGGCGTTGATGCTGGTGACCACGTACTGGCCTTTCACTTCGCCGGCTGCCGAGAGGAAGTTGTACTTGCGCACCGCCTCGTTCACGTCGCCCGCGGAGACGCCGTAGGCTGCCAGCTTCACCGGGTCCAGCCACAGGCGCATGGCGAACACCTGGTTGCCAAGGATCTCCGCCTCGGCCATGCCCGGCAGCGTCGCCAGCTTGGGCTGGATGACTCGCGACAGGTAGTCGGTGATCTGCGGGTTGGATAGCTGGTCGCTGTAGAAGCTGATGTACATCAGCGCAGTGGAATCGGCCGCCTGCTTGTTCAGCACCGGGTCCTCGGCGTCCTGCGGCAGCTGGTTCTTGACCGAGTTGGCCTGGCTGAGCAGCTCGGTGTAGAGGCGATCGGTGTCGGCGCCGATGCGCGCGTAGACCGAGATCACCGAGGCGTTCTGCTGGCTGACCGAGGTCATGTAGTCCACCCCTTCGGCGCTGGCAAGACTCTGCTGCAACGGCTGGGTGATATAGCCCTGAATGGTTTCGGCGTTGGCGCCGGGGTAGGCGGTGGTCACCGTGATCAGTGCGCTTTCCATCTGCGGGTACTGGCGGATGGTCAGGCTGTTGAAGGCCTGGATACCGAGCAGCACGATCAGCAGGCTGATGACGCTCGCCAGTACCGGGCGGCGGATGAAGGGATCGGTGAAGGCCATGGGCAAGTCCCTGGAACTGTTCGATGTGGCGCTGCCGCCGGAGCGGCAGGCCCCTTATTCGGACGCCGGCTCGGCGCCGTCGAGCTTGAGCGTGCGGTTCTCGGCGATGGCGACATGGGTGCCGCTGTCGAGCTTGAGCTGGCCGGCGGTGATCACCTGTTCGCTGCCTTCCAGGCCGTCGAGGACCACCACCAGGCCGTCGCGACGCTCGCCTGTGGTGACGAAGCGGCGCTCGACCACCAGGTACGGCTCGTCGCGGCTGACCCCTTCAGGAGGCGTGCCTTCGGTCACCAGCAGCACGGAGTTGCCGTACAGTGTGTAGGTGATGGCCGTTTCCGGCACAACCACCTGCGCGTTTTCGGTCGGCAACAGGACCTGCAGGTCGGCGAACATGCCAGGCAACAGACGACCGTCGGGGTTGGCCAGTTCGGCGCGGACCTGCACGTTGCGGGTTGTGGTTTCCACCTTCGGGTTCAGCGCGCTGATCACGCCTTCGAACCGCTCGTCCGGGTAGGCCGCCACGCGCAATTGCACCTTCTGCCCGAGCGCCAGCAGCGGTACGTGCTGTTCGGCCAGGAAGAAGTCGACGTAGAGCGTGGAGAGGTCCTGCAGCGTGGCGATGGGCGTGCCGGCAGCGATGTAATCACCTACATCCACCTGGCGGATGCCGATGGTGCCGGAGAAGGGTGCGAGGATGCGCTTCTTCGCCAGGCTGGCACGCAGCTGGGCGACGCTGGCCTCGGCCTTCTGCGACTGGGCATTGAGACGGTCGTATTCGCTGCGGGAGATGGCCTGGCGATCCAGCAGGCTGCGGGCGCGCTGGAACTCCAGGCGGGCCAGGCTGAGGTCCGCCTCGGCGCTGACCAGGCTGGCCTGCTCCATTTCGCTGTCCAGCAGCACGATGGCCTGGCCCTTGCTGACCTTCTCGCCGGACTGGAACTGCACGTCGGTGATGGTGCCGGCGATCTCGACGCTGAGGTCGATGCCCTGCGATGCCTTGAGCGTGCCGATCGCCGGCAGGCGGCTCTGCCAGTCCATGCGCCGGGCAACTTCCGCCTCGACATCGATAGCCGGCTTGGGTGCCTGGAACTGCTGAATCTGTTGATAGATCGAGTTGAACTTGAGTGCGGCAAGGATCGCAACGACGACGACCACCGCGCCCAGCATAAACAGCATGCGGCGCAACATTTTCCGATTTCCTTGGAGATGTGAGCCGGCTGTCTACTGCCGTGATCGAGGCAGCCGTTCGAACGTCCGGTCAGCGTCGCTTGGACGGTGGCTGCACTGGCGCAGCCGGACCGGGGAGGGAGGAACTTAGCCCCGAATCGGAAGCAAGTAAAGGGGGAGAGGGGGCGCAGGGCCACCGAAAGGCGGGGCGGGCGACAGGCTGTCGGGCCGCCCCGCTGATCGTCAGCCAGCGAGGCGGCGGGTGACCTCGGTGAGCTGCGCCGACAGGCCGTGCAGGTTCTGGCTGGCGGTTTCGGTGCGTTCGACGTTCTGCTGGTTGATGGTGGCGATGGAGGTAATCTCGGTGAGGTTGCGCGAGATGTCCTCGGCCACCGCTGTCTGTTCCTCGGCCGCGGTTGCGATCTGCCGGTTCATATCGCGGATCGCCTCCACGGCCTCGGTGATGCGTTGCAGCATCAGTCCGGCCTCGGTCACCTGGCCGACCCCCTGTTCGCTGCGCACCTGGCCGCTCTCGATGGCACGCACCGCATTGCTTGCGCCGGTCTGCACGGTATCGATGATCTGGTGGATCTCGGCGGTGGATTCGGCGGTGCGCTGGGCCAGGGTGCGCACCTCGTCGGCCACCACGGCAAAACCGCGGCCGGCGTCGCCGGCACGGGCCGCCTCGATGGCGGCATTGAGCGCCAGCAGGTTGGTCTGGTCGGCAATGCCGCGGATGACTTCCAGCACCTTGCCGATCCGGCCGCTGTCGCCCTCCAGCCGGCGAATGACCTCGGCGGTGCTGGCGATCTCGCTGCTCATGTCGGTGATGCTGGCGATGGTGCCGCGCATCACCGCCTCGCCCTGTTGCGCGGCGTGATCGGCGGCATCGGCGGCCTGCGCCGCTTCGGCGGCATGGCGCGAGACTTCCTGGGCAGTTGCCGACATCTCGTGCATGGCGGTGGCGACCTGATCGGTGCGCGAGAACTGCTCGCGGGCGCCATCGGCCATCAGCCTGGCGATAGCGTTCAGTTCGCCGCTAGCGCTGTCCAGATTGGAGGTGCTCTGCTGCAGGCGGGTGAAGGTATCGGCGAGAAAATCGCGCAGCACGTTGGCGGCAACCGCGAGTCGGCCGAGTTCGTCGGCGCGGCTGGCGTCCACCCGCTCGGCGAACTTGCCCTGGCTGAGACGCGCGATGTGCTCGATCAGCGTGCGGATCGGCTCGATGATGCGTCGATTGACCAGCCACAGACTGAGTAGCGCCACCACCACGCCGGCCAGGATCATGATGGCCGGGCCGAGCAGCGCGGTGGCTTCGGCATCGGCCTGTATCGCCTCCGAACGCTGCCTGGCGGCCGCATGCAGCTGCTTGACCAGTTCGCTGAGCTGGGCGCTTGTGGCACGGTCGATCCCGGCTACTGCAGCATCACCGGCAAGCGGGTCGCTGCCGGCGGCGATGAAGGCGTCCAGGCCCTTGCGGTAGGCGCCGCCCAGCGTTCGATGCTCGTTGCGCAGGCGCTCGATCTGTCCGGCCAGCTCCGGTTCGTCGGCACTCAGCACGAGCAGATCGCCAAGAACCTTCTGCACCTTGGCTTCCTGTGCCTCGAACTGGCTCCAGTAGCGGTTGCGATTTTCGAGCTGCTTGCCGCGCAGCAGCACGTTCTTCCATTCCTGCACCTGCACCTTGAACTCGAGGTTGGCCTCGTCGATCAGTTGCAGCTCAGCCAGGGGCCCGTCGAGCAGCGTCTGGAATTGGTCGATATCGCTGCTGAGCATGCGGATGCAGCCGAGGGCGATGAGGAGCGTCAGCAGCAGGCTGCCGCCGATCAGCGCGAGGATCTGCGCGCGCAGGGACTTCTGGAGCATGGGCAAGGTCTCGTCGTTTGAGAAAACGTCAATGAGCATCCCTGCCGTTGCCCAGCACATCGGCCGGGTGACGTGTTTCTTGAGCTAGACGATGCGCAGATGGTTGTCCCAGAGCCCGGCCGGCATCTGCAGCGGCGTACTGGTGAAACGCTCGCCGCGGCAGTCGAACAGGCGGCAGCGGCCCTGTCCGGAGCTGACCACGAAGCCCTCGGCGACTGCCGCGACGCCAGCGCAATCGGGCAGGTGAGCCTCCTGGCGCAGCGCGGCACTGTCCAGGTCCCAGATGAACACCTTGTTGCCGCGTGGCGCGGTGACGGCCAGCAGCCGCAGCTCGTCGTGGATGGCGAGGCTGGCGGTGTACTGGTTCATGATCTGCCGCTGCGCCTCGCCCAGCGGGAAGTGCTGGAAGGGCTGCCCGGGCCGCTTGATCGCCAGCAGCGGCACGCGGTCCATCGGGTCGCCTTCGTACTGCTGGCCGCTGACGACCGTGCCGTCGGCGGCGACGGCGAGGTGGCGCACGCTGTTCATGCGCTCCGGCAGTTGTTCCTTGCTGACCAGGCTGCCGTCGCGACGCAGCAGCACCAGGCTCGGCTCCATGGCGTCGAGATTCATCATCTCGCGGCTGTCGGCCTCGGTGCGGATGCCGCCGTTGGCGATCACCAGGGTTTCGTGATCCGGCATCCACAGCAGCTGGTGGGGGCCGATGCCATGGGTCGCGTGCTCGCCGACGCGCACCAGCTCTCGGCCTTGCAGGCGGTAGACACCAAGCACGCCACGGCCGGCGTCGCGGGTGTCGTTCTCGGTGGTGTAGAACCATTCGCCATCGCGGTGGAACACGCCGTGGCCGTAGAAGTGTCGGTTGGGTGGCGACGCCAGCACCTGCAGCAGGCGTCCGTCACGCGAGTCGATCAGGTAACTCTCGCGGCTAGGGCGCCGACCGACGAACACTGCCAGCGGCAGGTAGGGATGCGGATACACGTCATGGCAGCGCTCGGCGACCGGGGTGGCGAACACCTGGCTTCCGTCGAGCCGATAGCCGACGGCATAGTGTCGCCCCTCCTGATCGTTGCGTGCGGAGAGCAGCACCGGCTGCCCGCCATGACGGCTCAGGCTCCAGCCCGCGATACCACTTGCCGCGAGCACGGCGCCACCCAGACCGAGCAGGGTTCGACGTTTCATCTCAGTCCCCGTCGTGAGCGTTGAAGCCGATCTGCACGCCGAGGGCGCGGGCCAGCTCCTGCTGGTGCAGGCGATGCAGACGGTCGAGGCCCTGGTAGAGCGCATCCAGTTCGCTGCGGCCCTGTTCGTCTTCCAGCTGCGCGCCGAATGGTTGCGTCAGCCCGCCCCGGTGCTGCAGCAGCTGGGCGTAAGCGGCGTCGATGCGCTGGGCCAGGTCCGCCTGCTCGGCAGGCAGTAGCGAACGCAGGCCGTTGTTGTCCGCGCCTAGCCAGAGGCTTTCGGCACCCTTGACCGCTGCGGCGATGCTGGCCAGCGTGGTGTCGCTGCGCCAGCCCTCGGCCTGGTAAGGCTGCGGATGGCCCTTGGTCTGTCGACCCAGCGGGGCGCCGAGCTTCTTCTTCAGGCCATCGAGGGCGGTGACCTGGACTCGCAGCAGCTCGGCGATCGCCTCGCTTGGCTCGGCATAGCGCTCATTGGGGAAGCTGCGCAGCTGGTCGGCCATGCCGTCCTTGTCTTCCCACTGCTGCAGCACGCCGGCGGCAAGCTGCTGCTGGTGTTCACCGATGGATGTCAGCAGCGGGCAGTAGCGGGCCTTGGTTGCGCTGTCGCCGAGATCGATCGTCTTGTCGAAGAGAACGTACTCGTAGGCGCTGAGACCCTGTACCACGACGCTGGCACCGTCCAGATCGGCCTGCGTGAGGTTGGGCTTGGCCCCGAGCAGGGCCGTGACCTGACGCGCGACCAGATTTTTCTTGTCCGGCCAGAACTGCACCTGCCAGGCCAGGTTGCCTTCGCCCATCGGGCCTATCAGCAAGGGTTGCAGGCCGGCCCAGGCCGTCTGCGCATGGACGAAGGCTTCGCGCGCCTCTTCGAGGGTCTGGTTGTCGGCGCAGTAGGCGATGGCGCTGGCCGCCAGGCGACGGTCGGTTTCGGCCCAGTGGGTGTAAGCGGGCAGCAGGACGCCATCGGTCAGCGCCTTGCTGGTTTCGGCCTGCGGATCGGCAGGCGTGCAGGCGCTCAGCAGCAGGGCTGTCAACAGACCGCCGCTGGCCATGCGCAGGGTGTTGGAACGAATCATGGTGTCCTCGTCGGCATTGCCGGTTTGCAGCGCTCTCGCGCCGGGAAAGCATGGATACATGGGTTCACTCAGAGCGACTCGAGGAAGCTCAGCAGTGCGTTGCGTTCGTCCTGATCGAAGCCCAGCACGATCTGGCGCGATCGCTCCGCTTCGCCGCCGTGCCAGAGAATGGCTTCGAGCAGGTTGCGGGCGCGCCCGTCATGCAGGAACTGGGTATGTCCACTGACCGTCTTGGCCAGGCCGATGCCCCACAGCGGTGGGGTGCGCCACTCGCGGCCGCTGGCTTCGAACTCGGGGCGGTGGTCGGCCAGGCCTTCGCCCATGTCGTGCAGCAGCAGGTCGGTATAGGGGCGGATCACCTGATTGCCCAGCTCGGGCTCCGCGGCATCGGCGGCGGTGGTGAACTGTGGTACGTGGCAGCCGTGGCAGCCGGCGCGGTGAAACAGTGTCTTGCCGGCCAGTACCTGAGGATCACCAACGTTGCGCCGTGCCGGTACGCCGAGGTTGCGCGTGTAGAACAGCACCTGGGCGAGGATGTTGTCGCTTACCTCAGGCTCGCCGCCGTCGGGCATCGCCCGGCATTCGACTTGCCGCTCGGTGCAGCTGCTGCCGCTGAACAGGCTGGTGGACAGTCCCATGTCGTTGAAGAAGGCGTCGGCGTTCTGCTGGTTGAGGCTCGGCTGGCCGGCCTTCCAGCCGAAACGGCCGATGACGGTCTGCCGGCTGGTCTGGTCGAACACCCGATTGGGTCGGCCGGAAATGCCGTCGCCATTGCGATCGTCGGGGTCGGCATTGGCCAGCAGCGCTTCCTCTGGGATGGCTTCCAGCAGCCCGAGGCCGATCATCAGCGGTGCGATGCGCGGCGACATCAGAGTGTCGGGATGCATGTCGCCGTACCCCAGCTCGCTCAGTTCGATCTCCGGTCTACGGAGCTCGACTTCGCTGCCATCGGCGAAACGCACGCGCTCGGTGGAGTAACGCAGGCGCACCTTGCCCTCCGGCGCGACGCCGGGAATCGCCATGTCCTGCAGCTGGCCGCCATAGCTCGGCTCCGGTGCGATGCCGCGCTCGCGGACGACTTCGGCGTGTTCCTGGCCGGCCGGAATGGACAGACGTACCAGCATCGAGACGGCGCTGGCGGCATCGGCTGCCGGCGGATGCCCGCGCCCGTCCTTGATGTGACAGTTCTGGCAGGCGTTGGTGTTGAACAGCGGGCCGAGACCGTCGCGTGCGGTAGTGGACGCGGGGGCGATGACCCAGGGATTGCGGAAGAAGCTGTTGCCGACGCTGAAGTCGAGTCGGCGCATCGGTGCCAGGTTGGCCGATGGCATGGAGAACGCGTTCTGGTCGAACTTCAGCACCGTGGCGCTACCGCCCGAGAGGGCTTCGCCGGGCTCGGCCTGCTCGAAGCGCGGGGTTTCGTCGTTGCCGCAGGCAGCCAGAAACACGGCCAGCAGCGGGAAGAAGCGGCGAAACGACGGGCGCATCGGGGATACCTGCGGAGCGTTGGATTAAGCCGCGCAATCTTAGCAGCCTAATCGAAATGGAATAAGAGGGATTTGCATTTGAGGATGCGGCGGATTGCAGGCTCCGCCGCCGGCTGTTCGCCGAACGGAGACACGGGCGCCAGTGCGCGGCGCCCGTGCCGCTCCCGATCAGAATTCGTGATCGGCGGTGTCCGGGTTGAGGTCGCTGATGCCGAGGGCAGCAGCAGCCTGTTCGATGGACGCGGTCTGCTTGACCAGCGCGGCGATCGCGTTGCGCACCTTTTCCTGGCCTTCGGCATTGTCGGCGGCGATCAGCTGGTCGAAGGCTTCGCCGTTGTTGGCGCTTTCCACCAGCACCTGCAGCTTGGCTTCGGTGCTTTCCAGGTCGGTCTTCAGCGTGCTGTCCACCTCCGGGCTCACGCCCTGGACCAGCGAGGCCAGGCTCGGACCGGTCAGGGTGCTGCCGTCGACGCGCTTGTACTCGCCCAGATAAACGTTGCGGATGCCGCGGGCATTGTAGAAGTGCGAGTTGTGGGTGTTGTCGCTGAAGCAGTCGTGCTCGTCTTCGGTGGAATTGGCCTCCAGCGCGACCTTCATGCGCTCGCCGGCCAGTTCGCCGAGCGACAGGCTGCCCATGCCGAACAGCATCTTGCGCAGGCCGTTCTCCGCCGATTCGGCTTCCAGGCTGGCGCGATAGTTCTCGGCGCCCGGCTGCCACTGCTCGACCATCTCCTGCAGATCGCTGACCAGCAGGTCGGTGGCCACCTTCAGATAGGTACGACGACGGTCACAGTTGCCGCCGGTGCAGCCTTCGCCTTCGACGTAGTCGGTGTACGGCCGCTCGCCCGCACCGGGACCGGTGCCGTTGAGGTCCTGGCCCCAGAGAAGGAACTCGATGGCGTGGTAGCCGGTGGCAACGTTGGCCTCGGAGCCGGCCAGCTCGTTGAGGCTGGTCAGCAGCTCCGCGGTGATCTCGCTGGTGTCGATCTTGTCTTCGCCGACCTGCAGCTCGGTGTTGGCGATGATGTTGGCATTGGCGCCCGGGTTGCCCAGCGCATGCTGGTAGTCGCCTTCGACGTAATCGATCAGGCCTTCGTCCAGCGGCCAGGCGTTGAGCTGGCCCTCCCACTCGTCCACCACCGGGTTGCCGAAGCGGAACACCTCGGTCTGCATGTAGGGCACGCGGGCGGCCAGCCAGGCCTGGCGAGCGGCCTGCAGGGTTTCTTCGCTGGGGTTGGCGAGCAGGGCGTCGATGGCCTGCTGGAGCTGCACTGCGGTGGCATGGGCATCGCTGAACACGGCCAGCGCCAGGTCGGCATAGTGGCTGACCACAGCCTTGGCGGCCTTCTCGTCAGGCTTCTGCGCTTGCTCGGCCGGCACGCTTTCGGTCGTGCTCTGCGGGCCCGCGGTCTGGTTCGTGGGCGTCTTGTCTTCACCGCAACCGGCGAGGGAGATGGCCACGGCGAGAAGGCTGGCGGTTGCCCAGATGGGGGTGCGTAGCATGTGCGGGTTCCTTTGCGTGCGAGTGAACGAAGCCGAGGACTGCTCGGAAGCGGTCAATAATGCGAAAGATTTTCATTTTGTGCAAAGCCAATGCGTGCGCCGGCTCTCTATCGCGTTACGCAGCTGCCGATAGAATGCTGGCGTTCTGGAATTGCCTGGAGAAAGGGATGAGCTTGAGTATGGTGGTTGTGCTGGTGGTGCTGTTCCTCGTCGCCGCCTATGGGGTGATCCTCTACAACGGTCTGGTGCGTCTGAAGCATGGCGTCGGCAAGGCCTGGGCGAACATCGACGTGCTGTTGCGCCAGCGCCATGAAGAACTGCCCAAACTGGTGGAGACCTGCCGCCAGTACATGCAGCACGAGCGCAACACGCTGGAGCAGGTGATCAGTGCCCGCAACGCGGTTTCCAGTGCGCGCGAGCTGGGCGATGTCGGCGCGCTGGGGCAGGCCGAGACCGGACTGCGGGCCGGGCTTGGGCGGCTCTTCGCGCTGGCCGAGAACTATCCCGAGCTCAAGGCCAACGACAGCTTTCGGCATCTGCAGCAGCGTATCAGCGGCCTGGAGAGCGGCATCGCCGATCGCCGCGAGCTGTACAACGAGGCCGTGAACCTGAACAACGTGCGCATCGAGCAATTTCCCGATGTCATCCTTGCTCGTGCATTCGGTTTCAAGGAGGCGGCGCTGCTGCAGTTCAGCGAGGCGGAGAAGGCCGACGTGAACCTCAAGGCGCTGTTTGGCTGAGATGGATCCCGGTCAGCTGTTCACTTACGTCCTGGCTGCAGCCCTTTGGATCGGCGGCGCATGGATATGCATCGATCGCTGGTCGCGTGCGCGCCATCTGCTGGACACCCCGACATCGCGCATTCGGTCAGCGGCCCAAGGCTATGTCGAGCTGGTCGGCGTGCTGCGCGAGCTGGCGGTGCCACCGCCGGTGGCGCCGCTGACCGGCGAGCCTTGTCTGTGGTGGCGTTACCGTATCGAGGAGTACCGCTCCAATGGCAAGCGCAGCAGCTGGAACGTGGTGGAGCGCGGCACCAGTGAAGCCTGGCTGCGTCTGGCCGACGCCACCGGCGAATGCCTGATCGATCCGCGCGGCGCGGACGTCCATCCAGCCTTTCGCCGGGTTTGGACCGGCGATCTGCGCCACCCTCGTGGCGTTGCGCCGAGCGGCTGGCTGGACCTGTTCAGCAGTGGCAAACGCTACCGCTATACCGAAGAGCGGCTGCACGAAGGCGAGCCGCTTTACGCCATCGGCGATTTCCGCACCCGTGGTGGCGGTCGGCACGGGCTGGATCTGCCCGCCGCCAAGCGCGAGGTGATTCGCGAGTGGAAGGGTGATTTCGCCGGTCTGCTGCAGCGTTTCGACAGCAACGCCGACGGCCAGTTGGATGAGCAGGAATGGAGCCGGGTGCGCCTGGCGGCGCGGCTCGAGGCCGAAGACCGGCATCGCCAGCAGAGCACGGCGCCGGCGTTGCATCACCTGGCGCGGCCGGCGGAGGCACTGCCTTTCGTGCTGTCCAGCCATGGCGAGGAGGTGCTGGCGCGACGCTTCCACTGGCAGGCGGCGGGCGGCGCGCTGATGTGTCTGGCAGGTGCGCTGTGGCTGGCGTTGCAGCTGGGGGTGACGGCCTGGTAGGCCGCTCAGCGCTTGCGCTTGTCGGCAATCCAGATGGTATGTCGGGTGCCGCGGTTGCCATGAGCGTACACCTGCACCTCCTCGGCCTTGAAGCCGGCTCTGGCGAGCTTCTCGGAAAAGGCCCGGTCAGCGCTGGCCGACCACACCGCCAGTACGCCGCCCGGCCGCAACGCGCGGGCGCAGGCATCGAGGCCATCCAGCGAATAGAGCCAGCTGTTGCGCTTCTGCGTCAGGCCCTCGGGGCCGTTGTCGACATCCAGCATGATCGCGTCGAAGCCCTCTGGCTGAGCCCGGAGCAGCTCGGCCACATCCTGGTTCAGTACCCGGGTGCGAGCATCGCGCAGCGGATGGCCGGACTTCTCGCCGAGCGCGCCGCGGTTCCATTCGATGACCCCGGGCACCAGCTCGGCGACCAGTACCTCGGCGTCCGCGCCCAGCTGGCGCAGGGCCGAGGCGAGGGTAAAGCCCATCCCCAGCCCGCCGATCAGTACTCGAACCTGCGCTCGGCTGGCGATCCGTTTGCAGGGGATTTCCGCCAGCGCGTCTTCCGAGCCGTGCGTGCGAGTGTTCATCAGCTGGTTGCCGTTGCCACCCTGGATCTTGATGACGAAATCGTCGCCATATTCGAACAGACACAAGGCGCCCCCGGCGGGAATGGCGGCGGTATCCAGCAGTACGAAGCGTTTCATGGGCGGCTCGTCGTCGGCCGCGATGGGCCAGAAGGGCGCCGAGTGTGGCGCAAGTCGCTGGCGCTGGCCAGCGCTTGGGCGCTGCATGCCAAAGTGGCCGCGCGACTAGCGCAGCTCGGAGTTGCCCGCTCGATCGAAGGGCGCCGACTGGCGCAGCAGCAGGTCGAGATCCCGCGCCGGCAGGGGCTTGCTGTAGTAGTAGCCCTGGCCTTCCTGGCAGCCTTCGGCGATCAGGTAGGCTTCCTGCTCAGGGGTTTCGACGCCTTCCGCGATCACGGTCATGCCGAGGCTCTTGCCCAGCTGGATGATCGCCCGGACGATGGTTGCGCCCTCGTCCTGACCGATGTCCTGCACGAAGCTCTTGTCGATCTTGATCTTGTCCAGTGGCAGGCTTTTCAGATAGCTCAGCGAGGAATAGCCGGTGCCGAAGTCGTCGATGGCGATCAGCGCGCCGGAGCGTCGCAGGCTGTGCAGGTTGTGCGCCGCCGCGTCGATATCTTCCATCAGGCCGGTCTCGGTGACCTCCAGTTCGAGGGTCTCGGCGGGCAACTGATGGGCCTGCAGCAGCTCGCCGATCATGGCCGGCAGCTGCGGATGACGCAGCTGCACGGTGGACAGGTTCACCGCCACACGCAGCCCGGTATGCCCCTCGGCGTGCCACTGGCGCAGCTGGCTGCAGGCCTGGTCGAGCACCCACTTGCCGATTTCGATGATGCTGCCGTTCTGCTCGGCCAGAGGTATGAACAGGTCCGGCGGTACCAGCTTGCCCTGCGGATGCTTCCAGCGAATCAGCGCCTCGACTCCGGTGATGCGGTTCTGCCGGTAGTCGACCTGCGGCTGGTAGACCAGGTGGAACTCGTTGCGCTTGAGGGCTTCGCTGAGATCCTTCTCCAGCTCCCGCCGCGCGCGCATCTGGCTGTCGATGCTGGCGACGTAAAACTGATAGCGGTTGCGTGAGCGGCTCTTGGCCAGCGTCATGGTCTGCTCGGCCTTTTGCAGCAGCTTCTCGGTATTGTCGCCATCCTCGGGGTACAGCGTGATGCCGATGGTGGCGCGCAGACGAATCGGGTGACCGTCCAGGTCGATCGGATTATCCAGGTCGTCGAGCACGGCCTGGGCCAGTTCGGCAGCCTCATAGGGTTGTTCGATGCCGCTGAGCACCAGCACGAACTGGTCACCGCCCAGCCGCGCCAGTGCACCCAGGCGACCCGCCGATTCGCGCAGGCGATCCGCCAACCCCTTGAGCAGGCAGTCGCCTGCCTGGTAGCTGTACTGCTCGTTGATGCCCTTGAAGTCGTCGAGCCCCAGGCAGAGTACGGCGACCCGTCGCTGCAGGCGGCGCGCCTCGTCGAGGATATGGTCCAGCTGGCTTTGCAGCTGCTGCCGGTTGGGCAGGCCGGTCAGGGAGTCGTACTGGGTCATGCGATGCAGGCTGCTCTCGGCTTCCTGGCGCAGGTGCATGTTGTGTTCGATGGAGGCCAGCAGGCCGTTGGCGGTTTCCACCCAGAGGCCCAGCTCGTTGCGCTCATGCCCTCGGATCATCGGCAGTTTGTGCTCGCCGGGGCGGTCCGGATTGATCTGTGCCAGGTGCTCGATGAGCTTGGTCAGCGGGCGGGTCAGCAGCCACTGGTAGATCAGGAAGAGCACCAGCCCCAGGGTGAGGGCGCGCAGAATGCCGACGATGAAGATGACGATGGAATCGTTGACGAATTCCTGGCCGTACTTGGCCGTGTCCAGGGTGATCCGCAGTTCGCCGTAATACTCGTTGTAGGGCGGCTTGCCGATCAGCGGAATGGAGAACTGGCGATCCTGGTGAAGGATCGGGTCGGTCAGCCAGCGGGTCGGCAGGCTGATGGGCGGGCGGATCTTCAGTGCCAGCATGCCTTCGTCCGGGTGGCCGATCGAGGCCATGCGAATCGATTCGTGCTGGAACAGGCCTTCCATCACCTGCGCACCCATTTCCCGATCCAGGCTGTAGATGGCCTGGGTGGAAGGATCGCGCGTCATGCGCAGGATGCGCTGGGCATCGGCCTCGATCAGCTGGCGCGTCTTGTAGGCGCCGAAGATGATCTGCGCGCAGCTGAGCACCAGCCCTACCGCCAGCGCCGATAGCAGGACTACACGCAGGAGCTTCCGTGACAGGCTATTGCGCATTTCCAGCTTCAAATGAAGGTCCTTTTCCGTGCCGACGCGCGGTTGCGGAAGTATTGATAGTCATTCTGCAATCGTCAAAGAGGCAATTTACACCGGTAAGTCAGCAGCGGCGACTGTGCAGGCAGTGCCTTGCGTGATGCAAGCGCGACCCGTCATCCGAAGGGAACATTGCACATCGGGCGCGCATGCAGTAGCGCTACGGCGTCCTGCCCTGCATCTTTATAGCGGCAGGCCGTGCCCGAGCCTTAAATGAAAATGCCCGCATGAGCGCGGGCATTTTGATTCACTGCTGGGGCTTGGGCTTAGCCTGCGAAGTTCTTCGCGACGAAGTCCCAGTTCACCAGGTTCCAGAACGCTTCGACAAACTTCGGACGGGCGTTGCGGTAGTCGATGTAGTAGGCGTGCTCCCAGACATCGCAGGTCAGCAGCGGCTTGTCGCCTGCGGTCATCGGGTTGCCGGCACCGATGGTGCTGGCCAGACCCAGGCTGCCGTCGGACTTCTTGACCAGCCAGGCCCAGCCGGAGCCGAAGGTGCCGATGGCGGTCTTGGTGAACTCTTCCTTGAACTTGTCGAACGAGCCGAAGGAGGCGTTGATGGCATCAGCCAGGGTGCCGGTCGGCTGGCCACCGGCGTTCGGCGCGAGGCAGTTCCAGAAGAAGGTGTGGTTCCAGACCTGGGCGGCGTTGTTGAAGATGCCACCGGAAGAGGTCTTGATGATGGATTCCAGATCCTTGCCTTCGAACTCGGTGCCTGGGATCAGGTTGTTCAGATTGGTCACGTAGGCAGCGTGGTGCTTGTCGTGATGGTAGTCGAGCGTCTCGGCGGACATGTGCGGCTCGAGGGCGTTCTTTTCGTAAGGCAGCGGCGGCAATTCGAAAGCCATGATGTATCTCCTACTCAGGTGTCGAGGATTGATGCGGCCAGCTCGGAGGGACGTGCGGGGTTTGCCGGCGTTGCCGGTGAGCAGGCGATGCATCGCGTCCTGCTCTTGCCTCTGTCGTTCCCTTCGCTCGCTACATGCTTGCGCAATCTCTGGCCGTTCACGGTCGGCCGAACAGACAGACTGAAGCCTTCCGCTCCATGTCTGCGAGCCAGCGATCATAGCACCCGACCTGCGGCAAAACCACGCGGCAACTGTATGGACTATTGGTTCCAGAGCGGTTGCGGCGCGGCGCCTCGGTTGCGGACGATCGGCTGTGCCTTGCGTGGACCGCAGGGCAGGCGATGGCGTTCCTTGGTCAGTGCAAAAAATGGACGTGGCAGGGCGCCGCAGCGTACCGCCAGTTCAGCCGGCGAATGCGAGTTGCGCGGCGATGGCGAACATCATGGCGGCCACGCCGAGGTCGATCAGGCGCCAGGTCAGCGGGCGGGCAAGCCAAGGCGCCAGCCAGGCACCGCCCAGGGCCAGTGTCATAAACCAGAGGGTCGACGCGCTGGCCGCGCCGAGCGTGTAAGCGCCCGGTTCCGGTTGCTGCGCGCCGAGCGTGCCGATCAGCACCACGGTATCCAGATAGACATGTGGGTTGAGCAGCGTCACCGCCAGCGCTGCCAACAGCACGGCGCGCAGGGGGCGAGGCTGTGCATCTTCGCTGCGCAGGCTCTGCGGTCTGGCCGCGCGGCGCAGGGCCAGCGTGCCGTACCAGAGCAGAAAAACCACGCCGCCCCAGCGGGTGGTCTCCAGCAACAGCGGGCTGCTCGCCAGCAGTGCGGCCAGCCCGAACACTCCGAGGCTGACCAACAGGACATCGCAGACGATGCACAGCGCTGCTACCGGCAGGTGGTGTTCGCGGCGCAGGCTCTGGGCGAGCACGAAGGCGTTCTGGGCGCCGATCGCCATGATCAGCCCCGCCGCCACCAGAAGTCCGTTGATATAGCTCTGCCAGATCGCATTCATGCCGCACGCCTCGTTCGTTTTCTGCTGGCGAGTCTGGGCATCGGCAAGCTATAAGAGAAACCAATTATGCTCAGGTGGCATTAGGAAAACTGATGTTCGATTACAAATTGCTGGCTGCGCTGGCGGCGGTCGTGGAACAGGCGGGTTTCGAGCGTGCCGCCCAGGCATTGGGGCTGTCGCAGTCGGCAATATCGCAGCGGATCAAGCTACTCGAGGCACGCGTCGGTCAGCCGGTATTGCTGCGTGACACGCCGCCCAGGCCCACCGAACTGGGCCAGCGCCTGCTCAACCATGTGCAGCAGGTACGGCTGCTCGAACGCGACTTGCAGGGACAGGTCCCGGCGCTGGATGAAAACCGCCTGCCGGAACGCCTGCGTATCGCCCTCAATGCCGACACGCTGGCGACCTGGTGGGCGGGTGCAGTGGCGCCGTTCTGCGCCGAGCACCGGGTGCTGCTCGATCACGTCGTGGAAGATCAGGCGGTCGGGCTCAAGCGCATGCGCGCAGGGGAGGTTGCGGCCTGCGTCTGCGCTGCGGAGCGACCGGTGGCGGGCGCGCGCAGCCAGTTTCTCGGGGCGATGCGTTATCGCGCCCTGGCCAGCCCGGCGTTCATCGAGCGACATTTCCAGCGGGGCGCGCGTGCGGCGGACCTGGGGCGTGTTCCTGCCGTGGTGTTCGGCCCGGACGACCAGCTGCAGCATCGCTACATGGCGGCGGTCGGCGGCGGGGAGATCCTCCTTCACCACCTGTGCCCATCGTCAGAAGGCTTTGTGCGCCTGTTACGAAGCGGGCTCGGCTGGGGTCTGGCACCGGAGCTTCAGGTGCGTGGCGAACTTGCGCGTGGTGAGCTGGTCGATGTGCTGTCCGGGCCGCCGATCGACGTGCCGCTGTACTGGCACCACTGGCGTAACGGCGGACAGCTGCTCGACGAGCTGACTCGGCATCTGGTGCGCTGCGCCAGCGACTGGTTGCTGGTCGAGTGATGGTCTGGCTCAGGCGAGCACTCGCTGGCCTCGGTAGATGCGCACGCTGCCGCCGCTGCTGGCCGCGTGGGATACCGGCGGCGGAGCGGGCGGTAGCTGGTCGCTGAAGGCGGCGAGCTGGCGCCCGAGTTCGCGCGTCAGTTCATCGTTCGAACGCATGCAGCCGGCAAGCATGGCGGTCACGGCGTCCGGCTGGTTGAGGTGGATGTCCAGTTGCTGTTCGTCGCGAAGTCTGCGACGCAGGCTGCGCATGCAGTCGATCACTGCCTTGTTCAGCTCCATGCTGTGTTCCTCGTGATTGCCCTAAGGCCCGACATCCCTGTCAGAAGTGTCTATCCGCTGGCACGGGTGATGGAGCAAGCGGCGTACCAATTTGCTGGCTGCGTCTCATCAGGAATGTGACGGGCAAGCGAAACGCCCGGCTGGCGAGGCGTGCAGACTGTCGAGCCATCGCCGAATCAGTCCCGGCAGCTGTCGGCGATCGATCCGGTGCTGGCTTTCACTGCACCGTGATGCGCGTCAGCGCCCTCGCGATGCTCTACCTCGGTGCATCCAGGGCGGCAGACGCGAGTCGCTGATGGCCGCGCCCCGAACCGTTTATACTGCGCGCTGTTTTTCGCACCGCGCCATCGAAGGTAACCCATGCGCAACGATGCTCACGACGAACTGGACAACATCCCCAGCCTGACCGCAGGCCGTGACCGTGTGGAGCCCTACCCGGCGCCGGATCTGGAGCCGATTCGCAAGGGCTCGGGCGATTACACCGACGACACCCGTCCGCGGCAGAAGCGCCGCCCGGCCAGCGGTGGCAAGGCGAGCACGGCGCCGCTGTGGGTCGTGGTGCTGGCTCTGCTGATCAGCCTCGGCGCCCTGGGCTGGTGGAGCTATCAGAAGATCGCGATGCTGGAGATGCAGCTGGTCGCCACGCAGGAAAGCTTCGCGCGGATCAGCGAGGACGCCGCCGGAAGGCTGCAGGACATTTCCGGCAAGGTGGTGGCGACCGAGTCCAACGTCACCACCGAGAGCGAGGCGGTGAAACTGCGGATCAAGCAGCTCGAGCAGCAGGCCATCGACCTTGCTCGCCAACAGCAGGCCTTTGCCACCGAGCAGCAGAGCCTGGCCGGCCGGCAAGGCAATCAGGATCAGCGCATGGAAGAGCAGGGCAAGCGCCTGGAGCGGCTGGGGGCCGACGTGCAGAGCCAGCAGGGCACCACCGCATCGCTGGCCGAGACGGTCAAGACCCTCGGTAGCGAGCAGGCCACGCTGAAGTCTGCGCTGGACGAGCAGGCCAAGCTGGCCGGACGGATCGACAGCCTGAGCAAGGACGTGGCGGTGCTCAAGCAGGGTGGTAACCAGAGTCAGGCGATCAGCCGTCTGGAGCAGGACATCCTGGTGCTGCGCAGCGAACTGGAAAACCGTCCGGCGCCTGCCAACAATACCAATACCGCCGAATTCGATTCCTTCCGCGCCCAGGTCACCCGCACCATCAACGCCATGCAGGGGCAGATTGCCAACCTGCAAGGGCAGATCGACGGGCACTGAGTTCGCCGCGCTCGGCCGCCGCGCGCATTCGCGGCGGCGGCCTTTGAGCGTCTCCCTCTACAGATCCAAGGCCAGCGACAGTCCGAGCCCGTGGTCGCGGTTGTCGTTTCCGCGGTAATGGTAATTGGCACGCAGCGCCAGGCCGGGCGTCAGACGGTGCGTCAGGCCGACGCTGAAACGTGTCTGGTCGCCGGTCGGCACCGCTCCGGGCAGTTCGAAACTGTTGCCCGGCACGCTGTTCAAGGACATGCGCAAGTCGCGGCGGTCCTCATCCTCGCGTTCCACCTCCCGTGCCACCTCGCCGAACAGCCGCGTGCGTTCGGTCAGGGCATAGTCGCCGAACAGGCCGAGCGACAGGCGTAGCGAGTCCAGCTCCTGATCGTCATAGCTCAGGGCAGTGGAGCGGGCGCCTTTCTCGCTGTATCCGTCGACGTCCACTTTCTGGTAGCTGGCACCGATGAACGGCCCGAACTGCAGGCGATCGCCCGGCTGCATCAGGTTGAAGCCGGTCTTCACCGCGGCGCCCCAGAGGGTTCCCTCGGTGTCGCCCTTTTCCGTGCGCTCGGTGATGCCGAGGGCGAAGGTGCGCTTCAGGTCGTGGTAGTCCAGGTAGCCTGCGCTGAGGCTGAAGTCAGCGAACAGGCGCTGATACTCGTAACGGGCGAACGCCGTGGCCAGATAGCTGCGCATGTCGTAGTCGGAGTCGTTTCGACCCAGCTCCAGCGAGTTTTCCGCCAGCCCGAGGCTGACGCCGGCCAGCCAGGCTTCGCTCAATCGATGGGTAACACCCAGCGACAGGCTCAGACCATGTCCGTCTCCACCACCGTAACCGTCGTACTCAGGTCGGTTGTAACCGCCCTGAACGAAGGTGCGCCATGCGCCGACCGGTTGCCAATCGCCACGCAGAGCGGCCAGCTCGGTATCCAGCTGCTGCAGGTGGGCGCGCAATGCGGAGCGGCCCATCTCCGGCAGCAGCGAGACTTCCCAGGGCGCGGACAGGATTGAATAGAGGTAGTCGGCGCTGATCTGGTGAACCGCGGTGGTGGGATGCACGGCGTCGTTGAACAGCAGGCGGCTTGGGTCCGGCGCGCTGCCGCCGAGGCTGTAAACCGGATCAGCCTGGCAGTTGCCGGCCGACGCGTCGAAACACACTGCGGTCTGCGCCACGTTGGGGTCGAAGCCGAACGCCGCCAGATCAGCGCGCACCTCGGCGAGCAGCAGGCGATTGTTCACCAGTACGTAGTTGCCGCCCTGGGCTTGCAGTTGGCTGGCCAGCTCGGCATTGAACTGGTCGCTCAGGAAGTTGAACGTCGCAGCCTGCCCGGTGAAGGCGCCCAACGGCGTGGTACCGACGTCGGGCAGATCGGAAACGATGATGTAGCGCGCTCCTGCTGCCTGCAGGGCGCCGACGCCAGCCACCAGATTGCTCGCGGCTTGGGCCATGGTCACCGGGTTGGTGTTGAGCTGGAAGATGTCGTTGCCGCCACCGTTCAGGTAATACAGGGCATTGCTGTCGGCTCGCGGATTTTCCCGTAGATAACCGGGTCGGGTACGGCTAAGGCCGCCTACCTCAACGATGGAGTCGCCGTTTATAGAGTCGAGTATCTGATCGGTACGGTAACCGCCCACTGCATAGTTGGTCCCGTCGGGGTTGCCAGTCAGCAGCGCCGGCAGCAGCGGTGTGGATGGCAGGGACTGCAGACCCAGCATGCCGGCCAGTCGTTGGGTGCCGACCTCGCCGATGTATTCGCCCGGTCCGTAGGTGGGACCGGTGCGGTTGGTGAAGCGCAACCCCCCGGTGGGGTTGCCGCCGAGCGTCGGGCTTTGCAGATCCGGAAAGTTGCCCGCATCGCTCAGCGAGTCGCCGAACACGATGAACTGGCTGAACGGCCCGCTATCGGCAGTAGCGACGCTGGACACGCAGGTGAGCAGAACGGCTGCCGCAAGCGGCTTGAGAGCGCTTTGCACGGGGGTATCTCCTTATTGTTCTTTTTGTGGATACGTCGACTCGCAGACGGGGCGGGCGACCCGGTCACGCTACTGGCTGGTGTCCGTGCCGATAAGCGCTCAAAAGGGCGATTGTTCCTCAGTGGCGCTACCTCTAAGGAAGTAATGGCTGTTTGCAATCAATTCATTGTCCTGGCTCAAGGGAATGCTGGGGTCAACTGACTACCATCGGCTCCGCTTGCGCCTGGGGTAATGCTTTCGCCCTGCCGAGTAGTCGCCGCTTTGAAATGGATTGAAGAGCCGCCATCGGTATTCGGGAGTCGCCGGAGGCGTGCCTGCTGCGAATAGACCGTCCCAGTTGGGAGCACAACAATAAGATGCCATCGCCCCTCGATTTGCTGCTCAACCGCCTGACAACGCTGCTGCCCAGCGAACTCAAGCCCAATGAACTGCGCCATCTGCTGACGCCGGGTCGCCATCCGTTGCTGCTCTGCCAGCGCAGGGCGACGCTGATCGTCAACCGTGTCCGCCTGTTCGCTTTTCTCTTCGCGGTGCTGACGCCCCTGTGGAGTCTGATCGACCTGATGGTGTTCGAGCCGCGGCTGTGGCTGGCGTTGGCCGGGTTGCGCATGATGGCCTGCCTCGCCTTCACCGGACTGCTCTTGTTCTACCGGCCGAGTGGCAACCTGCTGGATGCCTACCGCGCGATCGCCATCCTCTTCGCGATACCTACGATCTTCTACATCGCGTCACATACCCTGCTCGGCAGCTATCAGCTGGCGCAGTTCTCGGCCGTGGTCGGTGCGGGCTATGCCTTCCTGCCGTTCGTGCTGATGGCCGGGCTGACCATCTTCCCGTTGACCCTGGTGGAGAATCTGGTGCTGGCCAGCCTGCTGCTGCTGGCCCAGGCGTTCGCCGGCTATCTCAGCTGGGCCACGCTCAACTGGCCGTCGTTCGCAGGGGCGTTCTGGTTGCTGATCCTCATTGCCGGTGTCACCAGCCTGGCCAGCATGAGTCAGCTGGCATTCATGTTCGCGCTGGTGCGCCAGGCGATCCGTGATCCGCTCACGGGGGTGTTTTCCCGTGGCAGCGGAGAGGAGATCCTGCGCCTGCAGTGGGATAGCGCGCAGCGCAAGGATGGCGCGCTGGCGCTGGCCTTCATCGACCTGGATCATTTCAAGTCGATCAACGACAACCACGGGCATGAAGCCGGCGACCAGGTGCTGCGCTGCGCGGCGCGGCGTCTGGTGACGACCCTGCGCGCGTCCGACAGCCTGCTGCGCTGGGGCGGCGAGGAGTTCCTGTTGATCATGCCGGATACCGACATGCAGCAGGCGCACCTGGCGCTCGAGCGTATTGTCGGGCAAGGCCTCGGCCTGCGCCCGGACGGCGCACCGCTGACCGCCAGCATCGGCCTGGCGGAGCGGCGTTGCGATCAGGTGGACGACTACCGGGATCTGCTGGAGCTGGCGGACAAACGCATGTACTACGCCAAGACCGGCGGGCGCAATCGGCTCTGCGCAATGGAGCCGGATGCGGTGCTGCAGCAGGGGTCGCTCGCGCTGAGCGGCTAGCCGCAGGGTAGCGTGCGGCGCGTCCGGGTCAGCCGGCAGCGACGCCGAACACGTGGCGCAGGTAGCTGACGAAGGCTTCGTCGCGGCACATGGTCTTGCCCGGCGAGTCGGAGATCTTTGCCACCGGCTGGCCGTTGCAGGCGGTCATCTTGATCACCATGTTGGTCGGCTCCACTCCCGGAATGTCGCAGGTGAGCCCGGTGCCTATGCCGAAGCTGGGTCTGCTGCGGTCGATCAGGGCGCGGTGGATGTGCAGTGCCTTGGCGAAATCCAGACCGTCGGAAAAGATCAGCTGACGGCTTTTCGGATCGATGCCGAGGCGCCGGTAGTGTGCGATGGCTTTCTCCGCCCATTCCAAGGGATCGCCCGAGTCGTGGCGCAGGCCATCGAACAGCTTGGCGAAGTACAGATCGAAGTCGCGCAGGAAGGCATCCATGGTGATGCAGTCGGTCAGCGCGATGCCCAGTGCGCCACGGTATTCGCGAACCCAGCAGTCGAGCGCCGCGACCTGACTGTCGATGAGGCGCGGGCCGAGCTGCTGGTGCGCCATGACCCATTCGTGGGCCATGGTGCCCATGGGTTTCACGTCCAGCGTGCGGGCCAGATGCACGTTGCTGGTGCCGACGAAACGGCCGGGAAAGTCGCAGCGCAGGCGCTCGACCACCATGGCCTGAACCGCGAAGGAGAATCGTCGCCGGGTGCCGAAGTCAGCCAGGGTGAAGCTGGCCAGCTCCTCGGCAGTCGCCTGCCTGCGCAGCCAGGCGAACTTTTCGTCCAGCCTGGCGCCCGCCTGTTCCAGCGTCACCTGCGCATAGCGCGCGCGGTTGCGCACCTCGCTGACGATGGCCAGCAGCGGTACTTCGAACAGGATCACATGCAGCCAGGGCCCGCGCAGATACATCACCAGCTCGCCGTCCTCGACATCCACCCGCAGGTAGCGGAGGTCGAAGCGGAACAGCCCGAGAAAGCGGATGAAGTCGGGCTGCATATAGGGGACGCGCTCGAGGAAGGCCAATTCCTCGGCGGACATCTGCAGCTCGGCCAGCGCTTCGATCTGGTGGCGGATCTCGCTCAGGTAAGGGCTCAGGTCTTCGCCGGAGCGGCTGCGAAAGGCCCATTCCACTTCCGCATTAGGGTAGTGATGCAGGACCGCCTGCATCATGGTGAGCTTGTAGAAGTCGGTATCCAGCAGGCTCTGGATGATGCGGTCCGAAAATGCGCTGCTCATCGGGTCGTTCCGTTCTGGACATCGGGTGATGGTAGCGGCAAATGGCGAGCAAGGCGCTGCCCGAAGGCCTTTGGCGTGTTGCCGAGCGGGTGCTGCCATTGGTCGACTCGCGCTGTCGATCAAGTAATTCGAAAGGCGAACATGTGCGGCCGTGCAGTTGGTCGGAATATTATCGTCACGTAGCGTTCGTTGCGGGTTTTTGATATTAACGGGCTGGCAAATATATATCGATCGCCATTGTTTAGTGTATCGATTTGATATCTATTCGATAGCAACTTAGCGCAAATTTTTTAATGCATACGGTAAAAGATAATAATATCTGTCGGTGACGGGTTTGAGACTCTGTTAAATAAGAAAAGGCAGGTGCCGAAGCGCCTGCCTTTTCTGTTTTGCCGTAGCGTTAGTTAGCTGCTGCGGCCACCGCCGTGGCTGTTCTGGCCACCCTTGCGGCCGGCCTCGGAGGCCTTCTCGCGGTCATTGGCAAAGTTGCCGCCACTGTTGTGACCGCCCTTGCGGCCGGCTTCGGAAGCTTTCTCTCGATCGTTGGCGAAGTTGCCAGGGTTGTTATTTGCCATGTGTTTTTCTCCTCGATTGGATAGACACTTTCACAAACGGCTGAAAGAGAGAGATCAATCAGCCTTCACTGTCTCAGAGGGGGTATCGCCACAGGAGTTTCGCCCTGTTTCAAAGTGCAGACGAATGGTTTTCCTCATATGCAGTAGGACTATGGCGTGATGAAATTACAAGCGAAGCGGTAAATGAGCTTATTGGCGTAGAAAAGAGTTCTGTTAATTGCAGCCGGTCAGCTTGGCTTGATAGGCGAAGCGCGCGTTTCGCTCGGCGAGCAGGCGCATGACGTATCCGATCTTCAGCGCCGTCGGGCCAAGTATGACCAGAGCGTGAGCAGCGACCACACTGCCCATCGCCAGCCGATGATCGAACAGATAGGCACCGCTGATGCCGAGCAGCAACAGCAGCACGCCACCCACCATAAAACTGTTGGCCATGAACCACAGGTTTCGGAAACAACCGGGCTGGAACGGCATGACTGAATCTCCTCTGGAGGAGGCTCGCGTGGCGCGAGCCTCGAATGGGTCAATCGAGGGCTGATGCGGGACCGAAGAACTCGTAGCGCGTTTGCTGCTCCGGCACGCCAATGGCCTTGAGTTGCCGGCGTACGGCCGCCATGAATGGTTTCGGGCCGAGGAAGTAGGCGTCGACATCGCGGCTCTGCGGCAGCCAGTCCGCCAACTGCTGTTCGGTCAGCCGGCCGATGGCATCCGGTGCGTCAGCCGAGCCGTCGTGCTCCTCGTAGCAGTAGAAGCGCTGGAGCTGCGTGTGGCGCTCGGCGAGTGCGTCCACGGCGCGGCGGAAGGCGTGCACCCCGGCATTGCGCGCGCAGTGGATGAAGTGCACCGGCCGGGACGTCGCCAGCGCCTGCTCCAGCATCGCCAGGGTCGGGGTGATCCCCACGCCGCCGCTGATCAGCACCAACGGCTTGTTCCCGGGCGCGAGGGTGAACTCGCCTGCCGGCGCGAACAGCTCGACGATCGCGCCCTCCGGCATGTCGTGCAGCGCATTGGAGACCACGCCGCCAGGCTCGCGCTTGACGCTGATGCGATACTCGCGACCGTTGCCGGCAGCGGACAACGAGTAGTTGCGGCGCTCTTCCTTGCCATTGATTTCCAGCCTCAGACCGATGTACTGGCCGGGCAGGAACTCCATCAGCGGCCCGTCATCCTCCGCTTGCAGGTGAAACGAGGTGATCTCCTCGCTCTCCTTGACCTTGCGCGCAATGCGGAACGGGCGCGCGCCACGCCAGCCTCCCGGCGCTTCGGCCTTGGCCTGGTAGAGGTGTTCTTCCTGGCCGATGAGCAGGTCGGCGAGCTGCTGATAGGCCGCCGCCCAGGCGTCGATTACCGCATCGGTGGCGATGGCCTCGCCAAGCACCTCGCGGATGGCGCGCAGCAGGCAATTGCCGACCAGCGGGTAATGCTCGGGTAGCACCTGCAGGGCGACGTGCTTGTTGATGATCTGTGCCACCAGCGGGCCGAGGGCGTCCAGCCGGTCGATATGCCGGGCATACATCAGCACGCCGTTGGCCAGGGCGCGCGGTTGCTCGCCGCTGGCCTGGTGTGCCTGGTTGAACAGCGGGCGAACCTCGGGATGCTCGCTCAGCAGCAGCTTGTAGAAATGGTTGGTCAGGGCTTCGCCACCGCTTTCCAGCAACGGCACGGTGGCTTTGATAAGGGCGATCTGTTCAGCGCAAAGCATCGAATATTCCTCTGGTGGGAAAAACCGACGGTCGCCGTGGCGAACGTCATGCAGAGGGCTTTCAACAATCGTTCCAGCTCTGAAATTGACTTGAATCAAGGTTTTCGGGGCGTTGCTGGTGAAATTCACCCTGATTTGCACGGGTCATCCGAACCCATGAGGGTGGAATGTACACTCCGCTTGCGTGCCGAACCTTCGTCGCCGTCCGGCTTTCCTATGGGAGAGCCCGAACATTTCATCAGCTGGAGAAAGGCATGGAGATCTATCACATCACCCATGAAGACGACCGTTGGGTGCTGCGCGAAGAGGGCGACCAGCGCGCCCTGCTCGAAGCGGCGAACCGGCAGGACATCCTCGACGAAACCCGGGATTACATGAAGTTGCGCACGGCGCTGGTCAAGGTGCACGCCGAGGGTGGCGACGTCGCCGAAGAGCACCGCTACCCGCAGGAACAGGACCCGCTGACAACCGGAGGGTGAGGCTTTGTGCTGGCTAATCGACCCGGCTGGGATGGGGTGCGCGCAGCGCCAGGCCCAGCCAGGTCGCCAGCAGGAACGGCAGGGTCAGGGCCGGCAGCCCCAGTTCGATGCACACCCGCCAGATCGCCACTGCGGCAATCATGCCCAGCAGCGGCAGGCGCCAACCGCCACGCCATTGCACCAGGGCCAGCGCGGCGAGGGCCGGGTTGAAACCGGCCTGGCCGTCCGCCCAGGGTGCGCCGAACAGCCCCGCAGCCAACAACCCCATCGCCGAGCCCGCCAGCAGCCACAGGGCATCGCGCAAGGAGGCCAGGGCCACGGCCGCCAGCAGGCAGGCGGCGGCGAGCGGCTGGTGGAGAAAGACCACCTGGCCGATACCCAGCAGCCAGGCGTCGCGCAGCGTCGTTGCGCCGGGTGCGGGGACATCGGGCGATGAAACCGACACCGGCGCGATGCACAACAGCGCGAGCAGGCCGATCAGCACGAAGGGCAGGGTGAAGCCCGGCAGGCCGCCGTGGTGGCGCAGCCGAGCGAGCAGCCAGGCCTGTAGCGGACAGCTGGCCAGCGCCGCCACGCCGACCAGCACCAGGCTGGCGCCTGACAGGCCCAGCTGGGTCACCAGCAGCGCGCCGAGCAGCGCGGCGTTGTAACCGTAGAGACCGTCGTCTCGATCAGCCGGTGGATAGCCGAGCCAGGTGGCGCCTAGGTGAGCGACCAGCACGCCGCTCAAGGCGCCGACGAGCAGTGCCGGGGCGCCACTGGCCAGCGCGAGCATGACCAGCGCTCCGCAGCCGGCATGGCGCTGCAAAAAAATCTGGGCGAAGGCATGCAGCACGGCGCGCAGGTGCGAAGAGTCGGGCATCGGCGAAATCCAGGCGAGCGCAAGGGTGCCGACCCGCAAGGGGGCGACGACCGCTGTCGTGGGGAGGTGGGCCGGGCTTGCGCCCGGCTCCATTCAGGGCAGGACTTCGATGCGCAGCGAGTTGGTGGTACCCGGCTGGCCCAGTGGCACACCGGCGGTGATCAACACCGTATCGCCGCTCTCGGCCATGCCCTGCGCCCGTGCCAGCTCGACGGCGTGGCCGCTGACCTGCTCCATGTCGCGCATCGGCGCATCCACTACCGAGTACACGCCCCAGGCCACCGTCAGCTTGCGTGCGGTGGCGGTGCTGGGCGTCAGGCTGAGGATCGGCGTGGCCGGCCGCTCGCGCGAGGCGCGCAGGCTGGAACGGCCGGATTCGGTGTAGTTGACCAGCACCGCCACCGGCAGGATGCCGCTGATGCGGCGGATCGCGCAGCTGATGGCATCCGGCAGGGTCGCCTCGGCGTTGGGCCGGTGCACGTCGAGCTGCGCCTGGAAGTCCGGGCCGCTTTCCACCTGGCGGATGATCTTGCTCATCATGCTCACCGCTTCCAGCGGGTAGTCGCCGGAGGCGGTTTCCGCCGACAGCATCACCGCGTCCGCACCCTCGGCCACGGCGTTGGCCACGTCGGTGACTTCGGCACGGGTCGGGGCCGGGGCGAAGCGCATGGATTCGAGCATCTGCGTCGCAACCACCACCGGGCGGCCGAGCTGGCGGCAGATGCGCACGATGTTCTTCTGGATGCGCGGCACGTTTTCCGGCGGTACCTCCACGCCCAGGTCGCCACGCGCCACCATGATCGCGTCGGACAGCCTGGCGATCTCGCGCAGGTGCTGCACCGCCGAGGGCTTCTCGATCTTCGCCATGAGGAAGGCCCGCTCGCCGATCAGCTTGCGCGCCTCCTGGATGTCCTGCGGGCGTTGCACGAACGACAGCGCCACCCAATCCACGCCCAGCTCAAGGCCGAAGGTCAGGTCCTGGCGGTCCTTCGCCGTCAGCGGCGAAAGCTCCAGCACCGCCTCCGGCACGTTCACGCCCTTGCGGTCGGACAGCTCGCCGCCGGCCACCACGCGGGTCTCGATGGCGTCGGCATGACGCTCGGTGACCGTCAGGCGCAGGCGACCATCGTCGATCAGCAGCTGCATGCCCGGTTCCAGCGCCGCGATGATTTCCGGGTGCGGCAGGTTCACGCGGCGGCTGTCGCCCGGTGTCGGGTCCAAATCCAGGCGAAAGGCCTGGTCACGCTCAAGGCGGACCTTGCCGGCGGCGAAACGGCCGACCCTGAGCTTGGGCCCCTGCAGGTCCATGAGGATGCCGATCGGCTGGTTCAGCTCCTGCTCGACCTGGCGAATCCAGGCGAAGCGCTCGGCGTGGTCGCTGTGCTCGCCGTGGCTGAAGTTCAGGCGGAACAGGTTCACGCCGGCCTCGACCAGTGCGCGCACGTCGTCGACGCTGCGGGTGGCCGGGCCGAGGGTGGCGAGGATCTTGACCTTCTTGTCGTGTGTCATGGCGGTGCTCTGGGGCAGTTGTTGTTCTGATGCGCGCCTGAACGAAGTGGAGGCCGTCAATCCGACGACGGCAGGATCAGGATCGCGCGAAAGTCGTTGACGTTGGTGCGCGTCGGGCCGGTGACGATCAGGCTGTCCAGCGCGGCGAAATAGCCATAGCCGTCGTTGTCGGCCAGCGAGTCGGCGGCACGCAGACCCAGCGCCTCGGCGCGGGCAAAGCTGTCCGGGGTCATCAGCGCGCCGGCGTTGTCCTCCGAGCCGTCGATGCCATCGGTGTCGCCGGCCAGAGCGTAAACGCCGGGCAGGCCTTGCAACGCTTCGGTCAGGGCGAGCAGGAACTCGGCATTGCGCCCGCCGCGTCCGTTGCCGCGCACGGTGACGGTGGTCTCGCCGCCGGACAGGATCACGCAGGGCGCGGCGATCGGCTGGCCGTGCAGCACCACCTGGCGGGCGATGCCGGCATGCACCTTGGCCACTTCGCGTGCTTCGCCTTCCAGATCACCGAGGATCAGTGGGGTGATACCGGCGTCACGGGCCGCCTGGGCCGCGGCATCGAGGGACTGCTGCGGCGTGGCGATCAGCTGGAAGTGGCTGCGCGAGAGCATCGGATCGCCCGGCTTGAGGGTTTCCGAGCGCGGATCCTCGAGCCAGGCGCGCACGTTGGCCGGCACCTCGATGTGGTAACGCTCGAGAATCGCCAGCGCCTCGGCCGACGTGGTGGGGTCGGCGACGGTGGGGCCGGAGGCGATCACCGTGGCTTCGTCGCCGGGCACGTCGGAGATCGCGTAGGTGTACACGCTGGCCGGCCAGCAGGCTCTGGCCAGGCGTCCGCCCTTGATCGCCGAGAGGTGCTTGCGCACGCAGTTCATCTCGCCGATGTGCGCGCCGGAGCGCAGCAGCGCCTTGTTGATCGCCTGCTTGTCCGCCAGCGAGATGCCGTCGGCCGGCAATGCCAGCAATGACGAGCCGCCGCCGGAGAGCAGGAAGATCACCCGATCGCTTTCCTCGAGGTTGCTGACCAGCTCCAGCACACGGCGTGCGACCCGCTCGCCGGCGTCGTCCGGGACCGGGTGTGCGGCTTCCACCACTTCGATACGCCGGCAGTCGGCGTGGTGTTCGTAGCGGGTCACCACCAGTCCGGACAGTTCACCTTCCCAGACCTTCTCGATGGCTTCTGCCATGGCCGCGGCCGCCTTGCCGGCGCCGATGACGATGGCACGGCCGCTGCGGTCTTCGGGCAGATGGTCGGCGAGTACATGGCGTGGATGGGCGGCCTCGATAGCGCTGTCGAACAACTGGCGCAGCAGGGCTTGCGGGTCGAGGGTCATCTGAAGCTCCTTGTATGAGGTCTGCAACCGATTCCAGACCTTAGGGCTCGCCAATGCAAGCGCTAAGGTCTGCAATTGAAATCGACCCGCCCGGCAGTCGGGCCGTGACTCCTTGTGCCGGGCGAATCGAAAAGGTGCCGTCTGGTGACGGCGGTCGGGCTGAGATGCGCAGGTCATGCTGGTCGTGGGGAGACGCGATGATTCCGACCTGACGCACCTCTGGCCCGGCCCTTTGAGCGGCGCTGCGCGGGCGTTGCGATGACCCACCACCCGGTCTGTCTGTCCCTGAAGGTGGGGTCGCTGGCCCATTGCAGCGTGCTCGAAGGCTTTACTCCTTTCGGATCGAGAAGTTGGCCATGTGCTCCAGGCCCTTGATCAGCGCCGAATGGTCCCAGCCGCTGCCGCCGATTGCCGCGCAGGTGCTGAACACCTGCTGGGCATTGGCGGTGTTGGGCAGGTTCAGGCCCAGCTCGCGGGCACCGGCCAGGGCGAGGTTGAGGTCCTTCTGGTGCAGGCTGATGCGGAAGCCCGGGTCGAAGGTGCCCTTGATCATGCGCTCGCCGTGCACCTCGAGAATCTTCGAGCCGGCGAAACCGCCCATCAGCGCCTCGCGCACCTTGGCCGGGTCGGCACCGTTGCGTGCGGCGAACAGCAGTGCCTCGGCGACCGCCTGGATGTTCAGCGCGACGATGATCTGGTTGGCCACCTTGGCAGTCTGGCCATCACCGTTCTCGCCGACGCGGGTGATGTTCTTGCCCATCGCCTGGAACAGTGGCAGCGCGCGTTCGAAGGCCGCTTCGCTACCGCCGACCATGATCGACAGGGTGGCCGCCTTGGCGCCGACTTCACCACCGGATACCGGGGCGTCGAGGTATTCAGCGCCGGTGGCCTTGATCTTCTCGGCGAACTGCTTGGTGGCAGTGGGGGAGATCGAACTCATGTCGATCACCACCTTGCCGGCGCCGACGCCGGCGGCCACGCCATCGGCACGGAACAGCACGTCTTCGACCTGCGGGGTGTCCGGCACCATGACGATGATGAACTCGGCTTCCTGGGCGACTTCCTGCGGATTGGCCAGGCCGATGGCGCCGGCTTCGGTCAGTTCAGCCGGTGCCTGGTCGTGGTGCTGGGACAGGAAGATCTGGTGGCCGGCCTTCTGCAGGTTGATTGCCATGGGCTTGCCCATGATGCCGGTGCCGATGAATCCGATTTTAGCCATGAGTGTTCTCCTCGATTCTGTGGTGCAGGCCGCTGTGCGGCCCGCGTTGCTGCCTGGGCGGCGCGCTGTTGGTCAGATGGCGTTGTGGCTTTTCAGCCAGCCAAGGCCGGCTTCGGTGGTAGTGGCCGGCTTGTACTCGCAGCCGACCCAGCCCTGGTAGCCGATGCGATCCAGATGCTCGAACAGGAAGCGATAGTTGATCTCGCCGGTACCTGGCTCGTTGCGTCCGGGGTTGTCCGCCAGCTGGATATGGTTGATCGCCGCCAGGTTGTTCTCGATGGTGCGCGCCAGGTCGCCCTCCATGATCTGCATGTGGTAGATGTCGTACTGCAGGAACAGGTTGGCGTGACCGACCTTGCCGCGGATCTCCTGCGCCTGGGAGGTGTTGTTGAGGAAGAAGCGCGGAATGTCGCGGGTGTTGATCATCTCCATCACCAGGCGGATGCCGGCCTCCTCGAGCTTCTGCGCGGCGTAGCGCAGGTTTTCGATAAAGGTGATTTTCAGCTGGCCGAGATCGGCGCCACGCGGGGCGATGCCGGCCAGGCAGTTGACCTGGGTGTTGCCCAGCACCTTGGCGTAGGCGATGGCCTTGTCCACGCCGGCGCGGAACTCCTCGACCCGCTCCGGCAGGATGGCGATGCCACGCTCGCCGCCGGCCCAGTCACCGGCCGGCAGGTTGAACAGCACCTGGGTCAGCTTGTTGGCATCCAGCTGAGCCTTGATCTGCTCGGCAGGGAAGTCATAGGGGAACAGGTACTCGACACCGGAAAAGCCGGCCTGGGCGGCAGCGGCGAAGCGGTCCATGAAGTCCTGTTCGGTGAACAGCATCGACAGGTTGGCGGCAAAGCGGGGCATGGTTTTCTCCTGATCTGTAGGGATCACATTCGGTTTCGCATTGCGGTGGTGTGGTGGCCACCCTGGGTGTTGCGTTTGCGGTGGATATGCTTCGCGATAGCCACCCTACGGTCCGAAGTGTTCGTAGGATGGAAGACCGCGAAGCGTCTTCCACGCGTCTGGTTACGGTTGAATCAGTCCAGCAATCCAACCGCGGTCGGGGCATCTTCCCGGCCTGCGGCCAGCGCCTCGAACTCGTTGATCGCGTCGATCTCGGTGCCCATGGCGATGTTGGTCACCCGCTCGAGGATCACCTCGATCACCACCGGCACGCGGTGTTCGGCCATCCACGCCTGGGCCTGCTCGATGGCCGGGCGCAGGTCTTCCTGCTTGAACACGCGCAGCGCCTTGCAGCCCAGGCCCTCGACCACCGCGACGTGATCGACACCGTAGCCTTCCATGCCGCTCTGGTCGGCATTGATGTTCTCGAAGCCCAGCTGCACGCAGTAATCCATGTCGAAGCCGCGCTGCGCCTGGCGGATCAGCCCGAGGTAGGCGTTGTTCACCAGGATGTGCAGGTAGGGCAGCTTGAACTGCGCGCCGACGGCCAGTTCCTCGATCATGAACTGGAAGTCGTAGTCGCCGGACAGCGCCACCACCTTGCGCGCCGGGTCCGCGGCAACCACACCGAGCGCCGCCGGAATGGTCCAGCCGAGCGGACCGGCCTGGCCGCAGTTGATCCAGTGGCGCGGCTGGTAGACGTGCAGGAACTGCGCGGCGGCGATCTGCGACAGGCCGATGGTGCTGACGTAGCAGGTGTCCTTGCCGAAGGCGTTGTTCATGCACTGGTACACGCGCTGCGGCTTCATCGGCACGCTGTCGAAGTTGGTCTTGCGCAACATCGTGCGCTTGCGTTCCAGGCAGTCGGCGGCCCAGGCGCGGCGATCCGGCAGACGCCCTTCGGCCTTGCGCGCCTTGGCCACGTCGACGAACAGCTCCAGCGCGGCGCGGGCATCGGAGACGATGCCGTAGTCCGGCGCGAACACCCGACCGATCTGGGTCGGCTCGATGTCGACGTGGACGAAGGTGCGGCCCTTGGTATAGGTCTCCACGGAGCCGGTGTGACGGTTGGCCCAGCGGTTGCCGATGCCGAGCACGAAGTCGGATTCGAGCAGGGTCGCGTTGCCGTAGCGGTGGCTGGTCTGCAGCCCGCACATCCCGGCCATCAGCGGATGGTCGTCGGGGATCGAGCCCCAGCCCATCAGCGTCGGGATCACCGGCACGCCCACGGTCTCGGCGAATTCCACCAGCAAGGCCTCGGCCGCGCCGTTGTAGATGCCGCCACCGGCGACGATCAGCGGGCGCTCGGCGGCGCAGAGCATGTCGATGGCTTTCTCGATCTGTTTGCGGGTTGCTGCCGGCTTATAGACTGGCAGCGGCTCGTAGGTGTCGACGTCGAACTCGATCTCGGCCATCTGCACGTCGAACGGCAGGTCGATCAGCACCGGGCCGGGGCGGCCGGAGCGCATCACGTGGAAGGCCTGCTGGAATACGCGCGGGACCAGTGCCGGCTCGAGTACGGTGACCGCCCACTTGGTGACCGGCTTGGCGATGGACTCGATGTCCACGGCCTGGAAATCTTCCTTGTGCAGGCGGGCACGCGGTGCTTGCCCGGTGATGCAGAGGATCGGAATGGAGTCGGCGGAAGCCGAGTAAAGGCCGGTGATCATGTCGGTGCCGGCCGGGCCGGAGGTGCCGATGCACACGCCGATGTTGCCTGGCTTGGCACGGGTATAGCCCTCGGCCATGTGCGAGGCACCCTCGACGTGGCGGGCGAGGATATGACGGATGCCGCCATCGGCCCGCAGGGCGGAATACAGCGGATTGATCGCGGCTCCGGGGATGCCGAAGGCGGTGTCGATGCCTTCCTTGCGCAACACCGCGACGGCGGCATCGATTGCTCTCATTCGGGCCATGGATCGTTCCTCCTGGGTAACTCGATAGTTTTTATACGTGGCCCAAGCATGCCGCCCTGGATCCCGTGGAGGAATTGGCCGAGACTTCAGTTCTGTCGATATCAGGAGTATCGAATGGATCGCTATACGACCCTGCGCAGCTTCGTGCTGGTGGCCGACTGCGGCAGCTTCGCCGCCGCCGCGCACAAGGAGAACGTCACCCCGGTGGTGATGGGGCGGCGGCTGGATGCGCTGGAGCGGCATCTGGGCGTCAAGCTGATGCACCGCTCCACCCGCGGCCTGTCGCTGACCGATCTGGGCGAGCAGTATCTGGAGCGCGCCCGCGGGCTGCTCAAGGACTTCGACGAGGTGGACGCCAGCATCAGCCACGACCGCACCTCGGTCCGCGGCCACCTGGTGGTGTCGGCGCCGGCGGCATTCGGGCGGCGGCATATCGGCCCGCACGCACCGGCGTTCCAGGCGCGCTACCCGGACCTGCAACTGTCGTTCAACTTCACCGACAGCGTGGTCGACCTGGTGCGCCACGGTTACGACATGGGCATTCGCATCGGCGAGGTGACCGACCCCAACTATGTGGCGGTGCGGCTGTTCCCCAACAGGCGGGTGGTCTGCGGCTCGCCCGAGTACTTCGCTCGCCATGGTACGCCGACGACGCTGGAGGAACTGACCGAGCACAACTGCCTGGCCTTCAACCTGCAGGGTGGTCAGCAGCGCGGCTGGACCTTTCTGCGTGACGGCCGGCAGGTGGCCATCCGCGTGGCCGGCAATCTGGACTGCAATGACGGCGAGCTGCTGTTCGACTGGGTCAAGCAGGGCCTGGGCATCGGCTGGCGCTCGACCTGGGAGATCCAGGCCGAGCTCAAGCGCGGCGAGCTGGTCACGGTACTCGACGAGTACGCGCTGCCGGCCTACGACATCCAGGCCGTCTACCCGCAGCAGCGCTACCTGCCGGCCAAGGTGCGTTTCTTCATCGACTACCTGAAGGACATCTACAACGCACCGGGCTACTGGGAAGTGCGCTGAGCGACTCAGTTGCCGCGGTAGGTGGAGAAGCCGTAGGGGCTCAGCAGCAGCGGGATGTGGTAGTGCTCGACGCTGCCATCGGCTTCGAAGATCACCGGAACTTCGGGGAAAAAGGTGCTGGCCTTCTGCGTGGCGAACCAGTCGCCGGTCTTGAAGGTGACGCGGTAGGTGCCTTTCTCCAGCGCCTTGCCTTCCGGGTAGAGCGCGGTGATCCGGCCCTGCGCGTTGGTCTCGCCGCTGTTGAGTGATTTCCAGGTGTCACCCTGACGTTGTTCCAGGGTGACGCGCACATCCGGCGAGGGCAGACCGTTTTCCAGGTTCAGCACGTGCACGCTGAGCGGGTTGCCAGCTGCGAGGGTGAGACCGGACAGGCCACTGAGCATCAAGCCGGCGGCGATTGAACGTAGTGCTTTCATGGTGTTTTCCTTTTCTTCAGTGGGAGGAGGGCAGCAGTTTTTCGATGGCGGCCACGGCGCAGGCCTCGTCGTTCTTGGCACCGCCGGCACCGGCCACGCCGATGGCACCGATCACCTCGTCGCCGACCTTCAGCGGCACGCCACCGCCGAGCAGCAGCAGTTCGTCCAGGGTGTTGAGGTTGGCGGCATCCGGCGTGCTGGCGGCGCGTTCGGCGAACAGGCGGGTCGGCGTCTTGCTTGACAGCGCGGTGTAGGCCTTGCGCTGCGCGGCCAGGGTGTTGTGCGGACCGACGTTGTCGTCGCGGCGCAGGGCAACCAGGTTGCCGCCGCGATCGACCACGGCGACCACCGCGGTGCGGTTCTGCGCATGGCAGGCATCCAGGGTCTGCTGGATCAGGCCGTCGGCCAGCGCCAGCGAGACGTTCTGCTGGGTGATCGGCGTCGGCGTGGCGGCGTTGGCGCTCAGGGCCGGGGTAAGCACTGCCAGGGTCAGCAGTGACAGTGTGGCGGCGATACGCATATCGGTTGTTCCTTGGGTGACGTGGCTTCGGGGCGCATGGTGCCGATGCCTGCCCGTCAGAACCGTTGCCAGCGCATTACGCTTTTGTAATGGCTGGTAGTCGCCGGCTCCCATAACCTAGCAGGCCGTTGAAGAACTACCTGCGTTGCCATCGCTGACGTTCTTCAACGGCCTGCGACGCACATTTGGCAAGGTGACCCGATGCGAATTCTGGTGGTGGAGGACGAGGCCAAGACGGCCGACTACCTCAAGCGAGGGTTGGAGGAGTCCGGCTACCGGGTGGAGGTCGCGCGCAACGGCGTCGACGGCAAACACCTGATCGAGGAGGAAACGTTCGATCTGGTAATCCTCGACGTGATGCTGCCCGGGCTCGATGGCTGGCAGCTGGTGCAGGTGGTGCGCCAGCGTTCGGCGCACACTCCGGTGCTGTTCCTCACCGCCCGCGATGCGGTGGAAGACCGGGTGCGCGGGCTGGAACTGGGCGCCGACGACTACCTCATCAAACCCTTTTCCTACGCCGAGCTGCTGGCGCGGGTGCGCACGCTGCTGCGTCGCGGCCCGCCGCGGGAAGTCGAGCATTTCCACGTCGCCGACCTGGAGCTGGACCTGCTGCGCCGCCGCGTCACCCGTCAAGGCGAGCGCATCAACCTGACCAACAAGGAGTTCGCCTTGCTGCACCTGCTGCTCAGCCGTCAGGGCGAGGTGCTGTCCCGTGCGCAGATCGCTTCGCAGGTCTGGCAGATGAACTTCGACAGCGACACCAATGTGGTCGATGTGGCGATCCGCCGGCTGCGCGCCAAGGTCGACGATCCGTACCCGCTCAAGCTCATCCACACCGTGCGCGGCATGGGCTACGTGCTGGACGTCTCGGCATGAGCCTGTGGCCACGCTCGCTCAGCCTGCGCCTGGCGCTGGCCTTCGCCCTCGTCGCGATGGTGCTGCTCGGCGCCATCGGCCTCTACCTGTACCGCTCGCTGGAGCGCGAGATCGTCTGGCGCGACGACCAGGCGCTGCTCGGCCGGCTGGAGCGCATGCAGGCGCTGCTGGACGACAGCGCCAGCGTCGACGCGCTGCGCCAGCGGCCGCAGCTGTACGAGAACATGCTGGGCAACCGCGACAGCCTGCTCTGGCTGCTGGATGCCCAGGGGCGCGCGCTGATCGAGATCAACCCGACCCGTCTGGCGATTCCGCCACTGCCGACCGCCGATCCGGTGGCGCTGCGGGATATCGGCGAGGCGCGTCTGGCCTGGCGACAGCTGCCCGGCGAAGCGGGGCTGACGCTGGTGGCCGGGCGCCTGCTGAGCGAGCGCGAACAGATGCTGGGCGCCTATCGCACCAAGCTGTGGTGGGCGCTGAGTGTCGGCGCGCTGCTGGCATCCGTGCTCGGCTGGTTGATCAGCCGGCGTGCGCTGCGCCCGGTGCGCCGGCTGACGCGTCAGGCCCTGGCGATCGACGTGCAGCACCTGCACCTGCGCCTCGACGACTCGACCGTGCCGAGCGAGCTGGAACCGCTGCGTGCGGCGCTGAACCAGATGCTGGCCCGGCTGGAGCAGGGTTTCGCGCGTCTGTCGCGCTTCAGCGAGGACCTGGCCCACGAGATGCGCACGCCATTGGGCAACCTCATGGGCCAGACCCAGCAGCTGCTGCACCGTGCCCGCTCGGTGGAGGATTACCAGGCGCTGCTGGTCTCCAATCAGGAGGAGTACGAGCGCCTGGCGCGGATGATCGACAACATGCTGTTTCTCGCACGTGCCGAGCAGCCGGCGGCGGCCATCGAGCGGCAGCGCTTTGCACTGCCGGCACTGGTCGAGCAACTGTGCGACTACTTCGAAGGCGTCGCCGAAGAGCGCGGCATCCAGCTGCTCGACGAGACCGAGGGCGAGCTGTGCGGCGACCCCGAACTGATCCGCCGGGCGCTGGCCAATCTCGTCGCCAACGCGCTGCGCTACGGCGCGGCCGACAGCCCGGTGTGCATCGTCAGCGCTACGGGGGACGGCTGGCGGCGCGTCAGCGTGATCAACCAGGGCTCGCCCATCGCCCCGGAGCATCTGCCACGCCTGTTCGACCGCTTCTACCGCTGCGACCCTTCCCGCGCCGAGCCGGGCGACTCCGGTGGACTGGGGCTGGCCATCGTACGTTCGATCGCGCAGCTGCATGGCGGCGAGGTGGAGGTGCACAGCGACGCCAGCGCGACCCGCTTCACCCTGTGCTTGCCGGCTGATCCCGACTGACGGCGCCCAAGGACGGATGCCGGCCCGTGAGGTCACAGCTAAGGTGAATATCACCAGCTGAGCAGAGAGGCGCTTGTGGATCGTCTGAAAATCGCCACCTTCAACATCAACGGCATCCGGGCGCGCCTGCCCAACCTGCTCGAATGGCTCGAGCGCGAGCAGCCCGACGTGGTCTGCCTGCAGGAACTCAAGGCGCAGGATGCCGACTTCCCCATCGACGACATCCGCGGCGCCGGCTATGGCGCCATCTGGCACGGGCAAAAGTCCTGGAACGGCGTGGCGATCCTCGCCCGTGACAGCGAGCCGCTGGAGATCCGCCGCGGCCTGCCCGGCGACCCGGACGACAGCCACAGCCGCTATCTGGAGGCCGCGGTGCACGGGGTGATCGTCGCCAGCCTCTACCTGCCCAACGGCAACCCGCAGCCCGGGCCGAAGTTCGACTACAAGCTGGCCTGGTTCGAGCGGCTGATCGAGCACGCCGCAGGCTTGCTCGCCAGCGGGCATCCGGTGGTGCTGGCCGGCGACTACAACGTGGTGCCCACTGACGAAGACATCTACAACCCGCGCTCCTGGCGCAAGGATGCGCTGCTGCAGCCGGAAAGCCGCGCGTGCTATGAGCGCCTGCTGGCTCAGGGCTGGACCGATGCCTTGCGCGCCCAGTTTCCGGACGAACCGGTCTATACCTTCTGGGACTATTTCCGTCAGCACTGGCAGAAGAATTCCGGGCTGCGCATCGACCATCTGCTGCTCAGCCCCGATCTTGCGCCGTGCCTGCAGGCGGCCGGTGTCGATCGTTGGGTGCGTGGTCAGGAGCACGCCAGCGACCATGCGCCGACCTGGGTCAGCCTGGCGCGCGAGGCGGACTGATGGCCAAGGCGGTCGCGACGTGCGTGTGACCGCTGGAGGTGAGGCTGCGTGGCCGCTGGCTGGCGCGCAGCGGTTGTGGCCGGCCGGTCGTCAGGGCCGGCGGGTTATGTTGCAGGCGTAGACCCCGGAGGTATGGATGCTCGGACATTTGAGGCCGGTTGCGGCCGTTGAGGACCTGATCGACCCGGTTGCCGTGCTGGCGAAGCTCGAAGCCGGCAATGTGCCGATCGGCTCCATGCTGTGCGAGGCGCTGCATGCGGTGCGCAGCCACCTCGGAATGGAAGTCGCGTTTATCGCCGAGTTCAGCGAGGGGGCCCGGGTGTTCCGCCATGTCGATGGGCGGACCGAGCACCTGGTGCTGTGTGTCGGCGACTCCAATCCGCTGGAAGAGAGCTACTGCCAACGCGTCGTCGATGGCCGCCTGCCGGAATTGATCAACGACGCCACCCAGCTGCCGGCGGCGCTGGAGCTGCCGGTTACCCGCGAACTGCCGGTCGGCGCGCACCTGAGCGTGCCGATCCGTTTCAGCGACGGTGGTGTGTACGGCACCTTCTGCTGCTTCAGCACGCGGCCGGATGGCAGCCTGAACGAGCGTGATCTCAACACGCTGCGGCTGTTCGCCGCCTTCGCCGGGCGGCTGCTGGAGACTCAGGCGAAAAGCCAGCAGAGCTGCGCCAGCAAGCGCAGCCGGATCGAGAGCGTGCTGGCCGAGCGGAGCTATGGGGTCGTCTACCAGCCCATCGTGCATCTGGTGGAGAACCGCATCGTCGGCCACGAGGCGCTGGCGCGCTTCCGCGCCGACCCGCAGCGCACGCCGGACAAATGGTTCGATGAAGCGGGCCAGGTCGGGCTGCAGAAGGAACTGGAGATCGCCTTGATCGAGGCCGCGCTGCAGGGCTTCGACCGTTTACCGGCCGATAGCTACCTGTCGCTCAATGTCTCGCCCGAAACCATCCTGGCCGGGGCGGTCAGCGAGGTGCTCGCCCGCCAGCCACTGGACCGGCTGATGCTGGAAGTCACCGAACATGCCCTGGTGCAGGACTACGAGCGGCTCGCCGAGGCACTGGAACCGCTGCGCCGCGAGGGCCTGCGGCTCGCCGTGGACGATGCCGGCGCCGGCTACGCGAGCTTCCGCCACATCCTCAAACTCAAGCCGGACGTCATCAAGCTCGACGCCAGTCTGATCCGCAACGTCGACAGCGACACCGGCTGTCGCGCCCTGGCCGCGGCGCTGATCCGCTTCGCCGAGGAGACTGGCTGCAAGGTGGTCGCCGAGGGTGTCGAGACGCAGGAAGAGCTGGCGATGCTGCGGCGTTTGGCAGTGAACAAGGCCCAGGGCTATCTGCTCGGCCGACCGTCCGCACTCAGCGCTCGCGTGGCAACGGGCTGAGCGGCTGTTCCGCAGCTGTTTCGGCGTGCCTGCGCCTTCGGGCGGTTTCGCTGAACCTTTATGGTGCGCGGGCAGTCGATTTTTAACACGGGCCAGTGCTTTTGGCCCTTCGAGTCGACTTGCCAGGAGGTACAAGATGGATACGAAAGAGACGATTTCCGTGCTCAACGATCTGATAGAGACCTGCAAGGATGGGGAAAAGGGCTTTCTCGAATGTGCCGAGGATCTGCGCGACCCGCAGCTCAAGAGCACCATGAACCAGCGCTCGCGCGATTGCGCCACCGCCGCAGCCGAACTGCAGCAACTGGTGCGCTCGATGGGTGGCGATCCGGAGACCAGCACCAGCCTCTCGGCCGACATGCACCGCCGCTGGGTCGACCTCAAGGCGATGATCACCGGCAAGGACGACGAGGCGATTCTCAACGAATGCGAACGTGGCGAGGACGTGGCGGTGAAGAGCTACCGCAAGGCGCTGGAAAAAGACCTGCCGGCCGAGGTGCGGATCGTTGTGGAACGCCAGTACCAGGGCGTGCAGCGCAACCATGATCAGGTCAAGGCACTGCGTGACGCCGCTCGCGCACGCGGCTGATCGCGCGTTACCCGTCTGCACGAAACGCCAGCACTTGCTGGCGTTTTTTTATGGTGCGCCAGGCATGGCGCGTAGCGCCGTGACTGGCGCTGTCGGGTTCACTGTGGTGGTGAGCCTGGCGACTTGGAGGTGAAAGTCCTCTACACACCCGGCAAGGGGAAGTGTTAGCTGAAGGCAA